>JGI26058J51888_1000571_pt1 | contig 19148 bp, 12 predicted proteins | sample HigsolmetaSP110D_FD_51888 | JGI IMG/M metagenome (IMG submission 51888) | reverse complement strand
AAAAAAAAAAAAAAAAAAAAAAAAAAAAAAAAAAAAAAAAAAAAAAAAAAAAAAAAAAAAAAAAAAAGAAAACAAACTAACCGGAATTATCTGCGCATTCTCCAGATCCCACACGCCCTCGGTGGCGTAGATGTCCCTGCTCAGCAGCTCCCGCACCTCGGCGGCGCTCTCGGCCAGCGCGACGAGCATGCTGCCTTTGAACTTGGGATCCTCGCCCTCGGCGGGATGGGACTCGAGCATGGCGCCTCCGACGACGATGCGGCCGGAGTCGACGAGGGGCTTGACGTTGGCGAGGTGGGTGCTAGTTAGTATAGTTAGTAGATTGTAAGTGGGAGTGTGAGAGAGATCTAATTTGTGACCCGGTAGGTCTAGTAGGTCTATAATATGAAGTCCATAAAAAAGGAAGCAAGACAGTGCATCTAAGACGCACGACTTCAACTGGTAGCAAAGTAATAAGTAACAACATCCCATACATCCTTTCTTCCATAGGCAAACCATACATATATACTGTGGGCAATTCTCCCGAAAACAGATAAATAGAGAACGTAATAAACAACCCCAAAAAACACACGAAACACACAATTGAAATGTAAAGTCAAGTATACCAAAAAAAAAAAAAAAAGAAATCAAAAAAGAAAAAAAAATAAAAGGGCAAAACTTACGGCCGAACCTCCACCCTCTTCGCCATCATACCGGGCTTGTCCGGGATAATGCACAGGAACTCCTTCTTGACCGCCATCGCGCTGGTGCTGGTACTCGTGCTCGTGTGTCGTAGTTGGGAAGTAACGCAAATGCCGGACTGGATCTGCGTCTGCGGGACGAGAGATGAAGAGCTGGCGCTGGGTCTGGTCTTATTATTACGCAGGAGGAGCCGCGGAGAGCAGGAATGGCAGTAGGATCGGGAGGGAAGCCGTCGCGGTGCGGGGACGATGCCGATGGAGGTGGTGCTAGTTGTGGGTACCGCGGTGATCTTGGGGAGGGGCACGAGGAGGAGCCGGCGGACGGAGGAGGAGGAGGAGGGGAAGAGTGAGAATGATGACATTGGGGCGGTAGTAGTGAAGGGGGAGTAGTACTGCGGTGGTAGTAAAAGAGTGATGATAATGGATGGAATTGTCAGTTTTGTACTGTACTGGACGTATACATACAGTCCTCGGTTTGGTGTCTGATCACGAAGAACAATATAATGCAATGGAATAGAACGATTGCCTTGTCTGGCAATTGACTATTGAATGCAAGCGGGAGATCACGGAAGAAATGTCAGAATCTGTCAAGACGAGCACACAAGATGGGACTGGGGAGAAGTGGGGTCGGGTCCAGGCCGATCCCCAGCGCTGCGGATATTATTATCGCTGCGCCCTTCGATGATGGACAAGAAGAAGCTCGATGGAAATGGCCTCTCCATGTACAGCACTCTGTACCACTAGTGAACGTGGGGAGTTCGTGCCACATCATATACGAAGTACTCCTGCAGCTGGCAAAGCAGTATATGTACAGACATAAATCTGCAAAGCAAAGCAAGATGTGAGGGCTGAGGCGGACGCAGGATCCTTGACCCCATTCCATTATCATTATGTCCACTCCTAACCGATACTTCCCCGTCGGGACGAGCTCCGTAAAGAAACCCACAAGCCGGACAGGCCTCTCGACCCCGCAACGTCAAGGCCACCTACAAGGATCTATCCATCTATGCCCTCACGAACCTTACTTAACCACACGAACTCGCTGATAGAGTAAATGCATGCATGCATTCATGTATTCCACAGGGCGCGCAGTCATGGATGGATGTGCCCCCATGACCCCGTGCTGCAGACCACATAGTGGAATAGTGGAGAGAATACTCGCAAGATCGGACGTAGGCTCGGGTCTGTGTACCACTAACCAAGGGGCAGATGATATGATGGGAGTCGTGTCACTACCGAGTATCGACCTCCGTCTGTAAGACTACTGTTACATATACAGCTCAGGCGAGATGATAATAATGGCTCGATAAGGACAAGCCAATTGTTGTACAGTATGTTAACCTTGGAAGCCTACAAGTACAGACGAGAAGAATCTGCAGCAGATAGAAAGGCTGAGCAGTCATGCTTTAGGCTCACAGATACAATATATGCAAGCACATACGAAGGTCATACTATATGCCCTTACACTTGTTTCTTTTCTCCATCCGCCGCACAAATTATCAAGTCCCATGCATTATTCATCGAATTGCCCCGATGATATATATATCTATGTGTCCACTTCTCTCTCTCTCTGCCCATATCTGACTCGCTTGCTTGCTTTCTCTGTCCTTCTTGTTCTCCCTCAATCATATCCTGTGTTTTTAAATCTCCATACATACATACAAAAAAGTAAGTGACTACAGAAACTTCATGCCTGGCTTCCATCCCGTCAACACATATGCGGACACTCTCCGTAGAGAGCAAACGCAAAGGAAAAGGGATCATGCTGGGGTTAAAAAAGAAAAAAAAAAGAAAAAAAAAAGATGAATACCCCAGTCTTAGAAAGGAAAAGAGAATCAACAGAAAAATGGGGCTCGCTTGAAGGAAAGGCAGGAGACAGAAGGTAAGGTAAGAAAAACAGGCCTCAATATGGCGGGAAGACATAACAGCGGAGATCGAAAATCAAGTTGTTCATTCCTTTCCTTCCTTTCTTTCCTTATCCCCAAGACAGGCGGAAGATTGCGATTCGCTTGATGAACCGACCATGACTGGCTGAACCTGGAGGCTGTCGACCCTAAATGGCGGGAAAAGGTACAAGTACGGTCTGACTGACACAAGGCAGGAACAAAAAACTTAAAAAAATTTCCGGATCTATAACACTTCAAAACTGCACAACATGAACATTCTCTTCCGTAGCGCCAAGGAAACAAGACATTATAATCCCTAGAAGGCGACACGAATGGAACCCTATTAACGGAATCATTAGATATCCCTCTCAAAACGCACTCCAAGAGCGCCGCGAGATGAGATGACAGAATGGAGAGCCCGTGCCGGATCCGGTCCGTGCGGGACCGGATCGAAACTAAAGCAGAGTCATGATGGATTCGAATGCTGAATCAAGTCTCAGACGTTTCCAGCGCCGGTGACAGAAGGCAGTGTCACCTCTTTTTCGCAAACCCCTTATCCCAGACACCGTATCAACATTAACAACCGCGGGTATCGTAACTAGTAAGCCTTGCGACCACCCAGGTTCCCAGGCTTCTCCTCGGTATCGATGTGCCAGACGACGTAGTTTGGAAGACCGACGACCTGGTACCCGGCGCGCTTGGCCATCCTGGCGAATCCCTCGGTTTCCGCCTGGTTCTCGAAGGCGTAGGCGGGGAAGTTGATGCCTAGATCAACGTTAGCGCGGTAATAACTGGATGTATAATGGGATATCTTAAGTACCTGATCGGTGGACATCCGCCTTGACGAGGATGTTGACTCCACCGATTCCGTCAAGCTCAACCTCCTCATCCTTGTTCTTCCTCCAGTCTCCCAGCTTGACAAGGTAGGTGCGGCCAGTGTCATATTCCTTGTATCCTTCAGCCAAAATCGTATCCTCGTCAAGGGTTTCCCTGAGTTTGCGACCCTTGTCGGACTCGATCCACGAGTTGTAGTCAACTGTGAAAAAAGTTAGCGAGTTTTTCCAGAGTCAGCGCTCGAAACAGACACATACATTTACCCTCGATGTCACGGCCGTTCTCATAGCGATGGAACCAGATGTCTGCAGGAAGAGATAGAATTAGTAATGGTTCAGACGAGCTGCAAAGATGAGATACATACTCGGAACGAGAATGTCCTTGTCGTGAGCGATGAAGTCCTCGATGATCTTCTTCGGGCTGTCGACGATATCGACGTCTCTCCAGTACACCCAGGAGTGGTCGGGCTTCAGAGCCGAGTAGAGAAGGTAGTTGCGGGCTCTACCAATGGCCTTGCGACGGGGACCCTGGGCGGCAAAGGAGTGCCTGTCCTCGACGTTCATGTCGACGACTGCTCCAAAGTCCTTCTGGATAATCGTCGCGCTGCGGAATGCGATCTTCTGCTCCGTCTGCTGCTGGACGCGCTGCAGCTCCGCAGAGAGCACGGCAAGGGTGTCATCGGTGCAGTCGCCAACCAGGAAGGCCAGATCGATAAGCTCGTGCGGGTAGGTCAGTTCGGAGATGAGGTCGAAGTACTTGGGGAGGTAGGCGGCCGCGTCTCTCAGCGGAGTCAGGATGAGCACCTTCTCGCCGTTGGCAACGGCCTTGGTGGTCGACTTGATGGGATTCAGATCGTAGGTGGTGATCGTGCTGGAATTGACTTCGTACGGCTCGTGGTGGTTGAAGATGACGGGTGTCTGGAGATGAGCGTTCCACTCGACCATCTCATTGATAGACATCTCCATCGGAGACTTGGAGGAGCCATAGCAGTAGAAGCTATAATTTGTACAGCAGCTGTCAGCATATCAAGTTTTCACCAAAGTTGCAAATCTTTTCGACAACTGGAAAATATGTGGAATAGGACAACATACTTTTGCATCTCCGCTGCGGACTTGCTGATACCACGCCATAGCAGGATTATCAGGCCCGTTACGGCCACGGAGATGAGGAACCGCGGCCGTGTCAGAAGAACCACCACGGCTCTCCACGGGGGTAATCTGGCCTTTGCCGACTTCCACGTCACACCACCCTTGGGAAGCAGCATCTTCGCAGGGGTATCGGGATCGATGTTGCAGATGGAGGGGAGGTGTCGTTGAAGGCAGGCGTCTTCACGTCCGCAAGCAGCAATTCCCCCTGGGCTTTTCCCGACAACGCCAACTTCTGTCAGAAAAGGCCCTCCTTGGGGGGAGGGCTATCGGCGCAGCTAGCAACGGGCTCGACGGCGCGGAGACGGACGGATGCGCGGAGGGAGGATCGGGGCGTCGGTGGAGGGAAAGGGGGTTAGGAGCGGAGGAGCGCGAGGGAGATGAGATGCGTCGTCCGCGTTAGGATCTGGAGACGGAGGCGACGGGTGGACGACGGGGATTGGTTCGACACGGCAGGGATTGCGGATGGAGAGTCGAGCTGGGGGAGCGCAGCGCGAGGAGGGCACAAACGAACGTGAGGGAGATGGAAGGGCTTAGGATTGACGATGACCGGGATGAGGAGCGAGGCAGGTTTGTCTCCCACCGAGCGTGTCGTCAGGCAAAGGACGGAGGAGGAGGATGGAGGGCTTTCGAGGAGGCTGTCGAGCGCGAGGGTCCAGCCGGCGGGCGTGGGCGGGAGGCGGGCAAGCGGTGCCCCGGCGCGCCGTCGTGGGCCAGCCCCTTTACTTAGGGTACAGACTTGTATACTACTACTCTGTTCTCTACTCACAAGGACGGTCCTCTGCACACCGCAAGGAACCTTGAGACCAGCTCGCGGACAGCAGAACGAAAGTCCTGCACACTCTGCTGCAGGTTTGTCCACACAGGACGAGCACGTCGCCCAGCGCCGGCCCGTGGACGGCCTCCCGTTTCCTTTTATAGCACCGCACAGTTACATAGCCGGACATCATCTCCTGCTTTCCATATCAGATTCAGATCTCGAATCCTATATTACACTATAGCTCTCCTCACATGCAGAACCTAATCGAAAGAAGCTCTCTTCCTTCAGAAATCAGGCTTCTTACCTCTTCTCCCCTTGCATCTTCCGTGCAAGCCACGGTCTCAGATCCTGCGTATACTGGAACCTTTGCGGGAATCCGTGGCTCACGCCCTCATCGACAAGCCAGACCGTTCGATCAATTTACACGTAGGGTTTCGGTGCGTTTACGCAGTCTTCCCGAGTACCGATGTCGTAGGAAACCTCATTGGATCAGGGCGAGTCCAATAATAATTACTAGATTTACTGTACCTAAGCTACAGGAACACCAGAAGCCTTTGTCGTTCCCCGCCATCCCGCGTTGGAATTCATCATCATCATGATCATCTCCTATATCCCACGTTCGCTCATCCAATTCCAATCATAACAGAAGCAGATATCCGCCCGGACAGGTCTTCTTGGAGATCCGTGTATCCTCGTAGCCCTCAGCATATAGAAATAGAAGAAAAAAAAAGCAACGTACAGAAAACGGAAGAGATACAAGCACACAAGCCAATCCGAACAGCAGCAAGAAGAAGATGGCAGGCAGACCAGCGGCTTGTCAGCAGAGAGCAATGTCTACAGAAGCCCGGTCCACGTCTGGGCTTCAGTCCTCACGGGCCCAGAAGCATGTGACAGACAGCAAAAACGCACATAGAGATGAGCGAGGGACAGTCGAGGGATAGGGAAGTGTAGATACAAAGCGAATGCACGCAGGGGGCAGTTGGCTTCTTTTGATAATGATATGTTGCGACGTTCTATGACATGAGCACCGAGCACGTAGCAAGATAGGGAGTGACTTAGAAGATTGATAACCTGAGCAAACGTGTCCACGAAGAAAGAGAAAGAAAGAGAGACTCGAAGGGGAAGCAGAACAAAATACATGCTATATATATAACCTTCAAAGACCGGGCCAGGCCGCTGGCTGTCGCTGGCCAGAGACATAAACGCCGTCCCAGCGATCAGGGTCTCAGACCGGGCTTGACCTGCTGCCAGATTGACACGGAGTCCCCAAAGGGGATTAAAAAAAATCAGTCATCATTGTCTGGCGGGCCAACAAACTTCTGCAAGACGCCAGACCGGGGCGATCTTCGTGGACCCTGGAGGGGGGGAAAGGGAGATGCGAACTGTGAACTATGCAAGACTTTTTTTTTCCCTGGTCATCCTACTACTGCACGGAGAGGCCACCATTGAATAATCCGACGAACGCCTCGCGGCCGAATAAGAGCTGAGCTGTCATATGTCGACCCCCAGATCTTGCTGCGCTCTGCACCTCAGCACAAGATAGGTGCAGGGGCAAATAATGGCCTGCTGCGCTGGATGTCAAATACTCTTAGAGTACACTAGCCCATTTTGGAGAGGCAGGACTTTCCGGCCGTCTGGATCGTCATCCGCCCCCAGAGCGCGTGCATGAACCTGTCGCACAACTTGCACGCAGCGTTAGGCCTGCATCTAAGGCGCTCATGCGGGCGGATCGCGGCCCGGATGAAGATCAAAAAAATGTCCGAGTAAATCCTGGATGACGACTCGAGGCCGTTCGGATTGATGCCTATGAGATGGTTGAGTATCGTCGTTCTTCCTGTACAATATCCAGCGCTTTTCAGAGGAGACGGAAAGTTGGACAGAACCGAGGTCATGGATTGATTGCTGAATCTCACGAGTAATAATGGCATTATAACAATCGCTTAGTACCCTCTGGTAGTTCAGAGAAACACTTGGGAGGTTGCTCGTGCTCTTTATGAAGCTCACTTAGTTCGAGAGAAGGGTATGGCAGTCGCCTATCCGATAGGGTTCGGCAGTATCCCTAGTAAAAACCCGCATTGTTCCGTATCCCCGGCATTTAAACCCTATCTAAAGGAGATATCCGTATGCAAGGCTGATAGTAGGGATGGGTACGAAGTAGTCAGTCAAAGTGGACGAGGGTTTGGACCGATGGAGTTCCCCGAACCACCACCTTCTACATGTACATACTACTGTACTGTACACACGACTCGGCAGGGCTCTGCGTAAGCTGTAGACTTTGGTAATCAAAATGATGTATCGCTATCCGACCTGGATAGCGCTAGGGCCACTGGAGGTACGGTAGGATTGGATCTTTAAGAGTACGGACCATGATATTTGTCAAGTCAGAAGGAAATAGAGTCAAGGGACCGTGCACACCTGGTGATTAGGGCAACATCCGCCGTAGGTGCGGTTCAAACAGAGCTCGATACGGCAGGACCTGGGCACGACCAATCCCAATACGGACGGAGCATGGCTTGACAGGAGGATATATTTGGCTAGTGAATAAGTCCGAGAAGCAAATGATTTGGAATGAACAGTATAAACTACACGCTAATGTAAGTCAAAAGGAACGTCTACTAAAAGTTGACAGCAATCGAACAATGCTAGACCGTACCCCTGGCTTCCGGTCCCTGATCCATCGCATTTTCGGAGACAACGCTCGCCGAGAGGCCGGACTAACAGAACTCACTGCACGCCCTTGACTACCACTATCCAGCCAGCACGAGCGTCTACTTATCGCCACACTATGTCTCCCTTGTCTCGAGGGGCGTCGCTTCCAATGCCCTGATATGACTTGATCCAGACTCTCTTTAATTCCATAACGCCCATTATATTCAACAATGGCGACGTAGAGTGGTAACAGGACAAAAACCGACGGATGAACTTGCCTCAAAAGAGCTTAATTATTATCATCAAAACAACAGGTGAATAAGACAGATATTGAACCGTTGCTTATTAAGTGGACTGACTCTACAGGACTTTCAGAAAATTATCACCGGTCATGTCCTTCACATAGCAAGCTGCAGAAGAGCGCCGAGGATGGCAGCCAGACCCATCGCAGGAACGTTGGCCAGGTTCTGGACAGCAGCGCCGGTAGAAGTAGAGCTGCTGTCCGAGCTGGTGCCAGAGGCTCCATCCTTGGTGGTGGGGTTGGGGACATTGGATTCGCACGTGAAGGTGCCCTTGATGACATCGTTCTCGCGAAGGCTCTTGAAGTCAGAGCAGTCAAAGGTGCCCTTGCTCTGCATGTTGAAACCACCCTTGACCTGCTTCAGAGACGGCAGTTCAACCCTAGCAGACATTGTCAGCGTCTGAGTGAAGATAATCCACATATCGACATGTACTTACTTGTCGAAGTTGCCGCTGAAGTCCAGAGCACCAGTGACGGTCTCGAGCTTGGGAATACCGGTGATCTCCTTGAGCTTTTCATTCTTGGAGATCTGGAAACCGCCGTTGACGGTCTTGAGCACGGGAAGAGAGATGTTCGTCAGGGCATCGTTGTTGTCGAACACCAGGTCGCCCACCGTGGTCAGGTTGGGAGCGGCGAAATCCTCGAAGTAGTTGCCAAACAGACCAAGCTGACCGGTCAAGCTCTTCAGAGATGGAATCGAAACGCTGCTGGTGTTGCGGAAAGTCATGTTGCGGCCAGACTGCAGGTTCGGCAGGGAGACCTTGAGCTTCTCAGAGTTGGCAGCGAAGTTCAGGAGACCGGTGCAGTTGGTAATGTCGTTGACATTGACCTCGCTCAGGGCAGGGTTCGCGGTGATGTCAAAGTCACCGACAGTGTCGAGGGAGATGCCATTCAGAGAGGTCAGACCAGTATTGGTGATGGAGACACTTCCAGCCTTGGAGACACCCTTGGCGAATGAGAGCGCTTGCAGGTTCGGCAGAGCAGCCCAGTCGATCGCACCGACCTCGGTCAGAGAGCCGAAGCTGAGAGTGGTGAGCGTGATGAGGCCGTTCAGCTTGAAGGTCTTTCCGATGGACTCGAGATCGGGGGCGGAGAGCGACGACAAGTTGGCAGCACCAATGGCAGTAAGGCTACCAGTGATCTCGCGAACACCGTCCAGGGAGATGCCACCAGTGGTGTGCTCGGCAATTTCAATGTCACCCTTGACGGTCTCACAGCTGGAAAGCGCACCAGCGTCTCCCTGATTTTGGATGGTAATCGGGTTCTTGGTTCCATCACATTTGTTGGCTAGTCAAATCCCGCGTCAGTTTGTTCCTGCTTTTGCAAGGCGCTCCGAAGCTGGTGATGGCGTTGTTCGCAAAGGTGTCTCGACTTACAGTCGGCGAAGGCGAGACGGCTCGCCGCCAGAGCTGGCAGGAGATACTTCAAAATGGCCATTGTGATCCTGACAAACGGCCGCTTTGTAACTGTAGGCAATGGAGGTGGTCAGTATTTTGTGAATTTTCCAGTTGTATGCAGAGGACAGTGTTGTAGTCCGATGGATGGTTCTTTGCTGAGCTCACGTCCCGGCGTGTCACGCTCAGGAACACAGCCATAAACAGAACCAGGTTCACAGGGGGTCAGCGTCCAACGAAAGAGGAGGGGCGCATTTACCAAAGACTGATATTAACAGATGCTATATGGATGTTGGATGATTCTCAGCCAAGGGGTTACGGCGTAAGAGGAGTGTTTCAGAAAGGGATGCCGGGTGCAGAGTAGGTGGTGGGAACTGCCAGGAGAGAAAGGGTCAGAGAGGAGGTGAACGAGTGAAAGAAAAACAGTGAAAGCTTCAACGAGGGAGAAGCTGTCGGTGGCGTTCCGCAAGCGAATGGATGAGCACCAACTGGGAAGGCACGACCTTTCGAACGACGGAGAGGAAAAAGATGGAAGGGGAAGAAGGAGAGGGCAGCGGGCGGGCGGGCAGAAGAAGAGGGCGTCCAGGGAGGCGGAAAGGAGGCCCGGCGCGAAATTGGGGGTGGCGCCAAGGAGGGCGCCGGCTCGGGACGCCCACTGTGCGGCAGGAACAGGCATGCTGGCCGGGGGAGTCTGGAACCGCGGCGCCGTGCCATGGGCCCGCTGTCTGAGTCGCGGCGCAACGGCCGCCCCTGATTCGCCCACGCCCCCCGTGGGCCCCGCCGGCCACTCACGGCTCTCTCATCCACAGGCGGCCCCCCTGTCTCTCCTCACATGATAATAAGCCGGCTTGCCCTCGCCCTGCCCGGCACCGACGCCGTCCGTCCCAAGAGCCGCGGTCGGCAGCGTCTCTGCGCGGCCTCCACCCCGATCCAGCTTGTTCCAGAACCTCCAGTGGTGCGCCCGTCACCGAGCGACAGAGCACCGTCGACCATATGCAGAGCAGAGATGCCAGAGAGCAACTGGGGCAGGGGAGCCGTGATGCAAGAATAGCACTAACTGCCTCCAACCTACTCCGTACTAAGCTTCGGCGATCCGGCCGTCATCCATCGGCTGGAATTTCGGGCCCACTCGCCTGCCCTTATCGATGATGATGTGCAATGCCCTGCCCGCGTGGTCACTACTGGCGAAATTACCTGCCAGATCCCCTGTTGGGCTGTTACTAAAGATTGCAACTTCCCAGGGCTCTGAGCAGACCGAGCGGCCTTCCCGTAACGGCCGTGCACTCTACGCAGCACATACCGCAAACGGAGTACTCCGCTGTCGCTCCCGTGCCCCGTCTCCCTAGGACCCAAGATGTAGGGAGAGCACCGGTTATGGAATATGAATACTATATGCCAGGTCTCCCCATACCCAAATTGCGTCATCCATCAGACCATGCCCATTTGGCCCTTATATCTGACGGAGTCACCTGTCCGAGAAAAAACTTTGACATTTTAATATCTCGGGGTCCATCTTTCAACGTGGCAGTCTGTCTCACACGCTCTACCGAAATAACATAGCGGTCCAGGCGTCGACGGAGAAAAGCCGACATTGCTCATGTTTCAACTTCTGCCGACCTGCGAATATCACATAAATTTTCGAGTGCAGAGACCGGCACCATTTCTCTGGGCCCAAATAATAGCGCCAACTGTGGGCTGATGCTCCAAATTGAAACAGCGAACAGGGTTGAAACTTGCCACAGCTTCCCAAGCCTTACTCGATACTCCGTAGCCTTACCTGAATTAAACCTGGTCAGCCCAAAGAGTATGCCGATTAGAGTTAGTTATGAGCCTTGCCACTGTCAATGGGGAACGTGTCACAAGATCGCTAAACCGCAGATCCGAGCTCGTCTCACTTATCACATCACGCCTCTTTCTCATCCTGCTTTTCGGTGAATTATAAAGCGGAACAGGTCAGGTCACAAGGTGACTCGAAAAGAAGCAATGGTGAGGTTGTTCTTCCTACATAATCTACAGCATATCTCTTGCAATGTTCCCGCTGGACCGGGACCTCCAGCTGGTACATACAAGGCCCGCAAAAATGAGTCTGGCGATTCACGTTGCTCCTGCACAGGTGTCAACTCCTAGATAATTATCCAAATAAGCTAATGACCGGTTACATTAAGTTCATATTAGGTTATATGATCGCAGGTCGATCCTACGAAATGGGTAATTCAAGCATTTCAGTTACTTGGATTTTTCTTGTCTACGATGAGTAGATACAACGAAATGTGTTTCTTCTTTTAGGAGCCTTCTCTTGCAGGAATTGCGAAAATCAAGTCAGCGCCCGCAAGTTGGTCCAACTTATGGAGTGGTTGACACTGACATGCATGGCCGTTGAATTCAATCAGCACGGCCACGTTCCCTCGAACACCACCAATCCAGCTCCAAGGCGCTGCTAAATAAACAACCGGCTAGCCTTCAAACAGTATATAGGAGATCCGACAAAACGCACGTTGTCACCATGCAGTGCATCATCCCGTTGCGACGCCTGTCAGGACTACGAGCACTCCATGCGGAGTAGGACTCTATGAGTTAATCAGCGTAAGAACTGATGGTTGACGATTCGTAAGTGTGTACATAATTCCATGTTCTATAGGAGAATCTGCACGCCATTGGTTGCGGAACGGTTGGCACATCGGCATCGATATTTTGCATGATAGATATACTTTATGCCTTTGAATCTTCCAAGGGCCGCCGCCCATTTGTCAGGTTTCGATTGTGTCGTGGCTTTGTAGATTGACTGCGGAGTACTTCCTATTTACTGCGTTCGCTGGATGTTGGCTCTTGCCAACCCTACCGTCGTCGTGCGCTTTTTTTCCTGCTCGGAGAACCTACTCAGTATTCCTGTTGATGACGAATATTCGATTGTTATTAGGCTTTACGCAGGGTAAATCCCGGTTAATATTATTATTTACCCGTATCAGGGTGTATACGTCATCACAAGCGGGATAAATATCTCTTTATCGCCCCCGCGGGAAGCATGATAAGCCCCGGCCGATCAACAGAGACTAAACGCCCGAGGAGGCTTCTTAAGCTGTCAACCTAAGGGACCTTTTTTTTCTGCAATAATATTGCTCGAATGGGCTCACATACAGCCGTCACAGAGTGATCACGGTCACGCTGGGCTGGCTCAAGCGGGGATTATGATGGGATTGGCATATGCCGTGGTCTTTTCACTCCGTAGAGCAGCACCTCGTGGTACTGTAGATCTATCCTGTTGCACAGGATATAGCGTAGATCCTTTTATAAGATCTCATTCTCCGCTTTCACCTTAGCTCAAGGTGGAGTTGGGGAGTTCAGATAGAGAGTACAAAAGTATAAATCCCCGAGTGACATGCACAGTCAAGGCACATGTTACGCGCGCAGTACGAACAGCTCCTAGCTCGGGCGAGAGCTGTCGCTTTAACCTGCCCTGGTATTTTTTTTTCTATATTTCATGCTCTTCGCATTTTGCTCTATGTAGGCATGCGATTGTCAATGCCCTCTTGTTGGCAACTTCGATGCTCTCAAGCTGGTGAAGCCTCGGCAGCGGCGCGAGGTCCCGTGCCCGTGTGTCCAGGCGACCGCGACTTGCGATCAAATTGGCCAAGCAGAGGGAACCTTGGGAACAGCCGGAAGCCTCGTATTGCTCACCTCAACCATCTTTGCGCTATTTAATCCTCGCGAGGTACATCGGCTCACGTCCACGAACGTGTTCCAGCGTTCGGTTCTCATTTGAATCGCATTATGCCGCTCATGGGGACATGAGACCGGGTGGTTCTTGCGGAGCTGGAAAACACCATGAGCTCGTCCTGCTAACTACCTCCTATCATCTCATCTGAGCAGCTACGTCTTACTTCAGAACCTGACACTGGCTTCTGGACGCTCATGGTTTATGGACCCAGACACCTCGCTGCGGGATCTCCGTTTGTTCGATTGATCCCGATGGCCCCCAGGCGCTCAGCCCGCATCAGTGCTGCTGCTGAGCGGAAGACAACCACAATCGCAAAACCACTTACGGAGAAGAAGAGCAATGATGGAATCCGCAAGACACGAAAGTCTCCCGCAAAGAGCGGTGGGGACAAACCTGCTGCAGCTGTCAAGGCAATAACAGAAGAAGCCTCGTTATCTTCCAAAGTCCCCAAAGCTCCCGCGAGCTCGACGAGCGAGATCAATCCCGAGTCGTCCTCGAACGGCGCGACCAGCTTGCGTTCCACCCCGCCCCCTCTCGACCGCCCCGTTGATCCCCATCGAACAAATGCGACCCTCCTGACCCCGCGGGGCTCGTCTGTGGTGGCCTACCCGCCGGGGCCGCTGGACATCTCGCCCAGCAAGACGGGTCCGCCGCGCCCGACGGCCACGACGGGCACCCTTCTCGAGCAGGCTGTCGCGCACCTGATCAAGACGGATCCCCGGCTTAAACCTCTTATTGAAAAGTATCCCTGCCCGCTATTCTCGCCTGAGGGGCTGGCGGAGAAGGTTGATCCTTTCCAAAGTCTAGCCAGCAGCATCATCGGGCAGCAGGTGTCGGGTGCGGCGGCCAAGTCTATCAAGAAGAAGTTTGTGGCGCTGTTCAATGCAGATGAGGAAGATGAGCTGTTCAATGCAGATGAGGAAGATGAGACGTTGCGGACGACGCGTTTCCCGACACCGGCGGAGGTCGCCCGGTGTGACATCGCCACGCTGCGGACAGCGGGACTGTCCCAGCGCAAGGCCGAGTACCTTCAGGGGCTGGCGGAGAAGTTCGTGAGTGGTGAGCTGAGCACGGAGATGCTTTTGAAGGCCAGCGATGAGGAGGTCCTGGAGAAGCTCACCGCAGTCCGCGGGTTGGGCAAATGGTCCGTCGAAATGTTTGCCTGCTTCGGGTTGAAGCGTATCGACGTCTTCTCTACCGGAGATCTGGGTGTGCAGTAAGTGGTTTCGTCCATTCTGCTCTCTGAGAAACGTTCAAGTTTCCGGAAGTTGTCATTGCAACTTCTGCAACATAAACCTCGTCTCCCGCCATTAGTCCTTGATTGATCCATACTGACGAATTACTGCAGGAGAGGCTGTGCCGCCTTCATGGGACGTGACGTGAACAAGCTCAAGGCCAAGGGTGGCGGCAAGTTTAAGTACATGTCGGAGAAGGAGATGCTTGAGCTGGCCCAGAAGTTCGCCCCATACAGGTGCGTTAGAAAAAATCCCTTCCATTGCCCTTTTCTGCCTGTGCACCGTTGACGTCCGAAATCTTGCTTACGGAAATATGCGTTCCAGGAGCCTGTTCATGTGGTACATGTGGCGAGTGCAAGACGTCGATATTACTGCCTTGAGCAATTGATATCTTCTATTGCATCCTTTTTGGATATGGAAGGAGAGCCGTCAGGGCTACCCTGGGAGATGCCCGAACCTGACCGCGATGGCGGTGGCCAGGAGCGCATATTTACCCCGTCGAGCAGAGGGGTACACCGCCATTGTACGGTATGTTCTTTGGATATTACTTGGATAGATCACATGCTACACGGTGTAGACGTGATATGAATGGAATAGACCACATTCTGCTTTCTGATGCTGCATGTCTCGAGCCGAGTTTTATGCATTCACGCTTTCATCTGGTTGCACATTGGTGCTATGGCGTAAGATATGTCCGGAGTGATTTGACGTAGTGGAAAGGAGCCAGCAAAATTCAAGGCCAGACCACGATTGAATGCGGCATGTCTAGCAGATTCTACTCTCGTGCTGAGGGTCGACAATCATACCCATGTCATCAACTGGAGCTCGCCTACGCCACAGATCTCAAAGTCCATGGGTTTTGACATACGTGAAACACTCGAAGGAAATCGACATCGTAGCTCATGCAAACAAGAGATCATGCATTGATTTGTACAGTACGAGTACACATAGGTCAGATGATAACCCGGAAAGGAAGGGGAGGGGAGACGCTGGCCAAAACGTGCTTGCAGCCATGCGAAGCCAAGCAAGCAACGTTTCGACCTCACGTCCCCGGTCTTTCTTCCTTTCAACACTTCCCCCACCCACACCTGCAACGCTCTATCATTCATTCAAACCCCAAAACGAACCGTAGGACGCTTTTACCGCTTGATGACGAGAGCGTCCAGGTCAGCGCGCTCCTTGCGCTCCCTCTCGACCTCGCGGATGATCGGGCTGAGGTACTCCTTGTCCTGTTGTTCCGAGCTTGTCAGCAATTTCATTGGATTATCTCGTTATGCCTTTGCTTGTATTTGTTTGCGGGGTAGTTGTCGTTCAATGGGGGGTATATCGTGGTTTGAAATCCGCGCAACGGGATTGGCCGGTGTGCAGCGCGGGGAATTTGAGCGACATGGGATGAAGAAATCGAGCTTCTACTCACCTCCTCGGGCTTGGTCTGCTCCTCCGGGGGCAGGAGGGTATGGGAGACGGAGCACTGTGCGTGAAAGATGGGCGTCAGTTATATACCTTTGAGATCCCAGGTTTGCGACGGCGGGGTGGACGGGGAAAACGAACCTGGAAGGCTCTGCGGAGACGGAAGATACGGTCGTAGGCCTCCTTGGGAGGGAGACGCTTGATGGCAGTCTGGACGACGTCGTTCTCTTCAGGGATCAGGTCATCGAATCTGAGAATGCGGTCAGTGCTGGGCTAAAAAACCGATAGTCTTGAGACGTCGGAGGAAAGGGAATTAAATTCGGGCCTTGATTGATCGAGTCGACAACGCTGCGGACAGGATCAATTGCAACCATCGTGGTTGAGATATCCTCCTCCGTCTCGTCCGGCCGTGCTGTCGCTTGGGGAGTTGGGTGTGAGGGATGCTTACTTCAGTCCGAGTCGCCTGTAGCCGGCGGCGTTGGTGTACCACTCGGCAATCGGCATCAGCCAGCGGTGCAGCCATGGCCGCTTGACGACGTAGTTGGCGAAAGAAGGACCGGACATGATGGCGGGTTCTCAAGCGGGGTGTTTGGGTCCAATTGAGAGCCTAGGGGTCTGGTGCGAAGAGGGAGAGAGCGCAAGAGGGTCCGGCGGGCTGGACGACGAGACGACCCGGCGTTGGCGGTTGTGCAAAACGCAGCTCCGGCCGGCCTTCCAAAAACATCCCAGAGCGGCCTCAGGCAGCCGAGCTGCACGTGACGTTCTCCGAGAACTCTGCGGCGCTAAGCGCTCAGGCGCTGCCGTCACCACCGGCCTCAGGCACGCCAGCCTTGGCCTCTGCGCCGGCAGCGAACTCCACTTTCTACTTATACTTCCGCAACCTTCTCGCTGGAATCATTCTTCTTCATCCCTTTTCCCTCGTGTGCTGGATCTTTGTTCTTTCCGTCTGCTTCTCTCTCTAATTGACTGGGCATGGGGCTGGTCAATCGCTAATTTTGCTTTTGCTCCAGCAGGGGAGCTGCGTTGGTGAAGGGACCCCGCACGACGTTGAATTGCCGTCATATTTGAGCTTCGAAAATAACATCGCGCAAGCAAAGGCTCCCGGCAGCATCGGACTACCTTGGAAATACTGACCCAATCGATCTGTATTACATCTGACAATTGCCGCGACGGAAGAGGGATTTACACGTGTGTCCGAGAGAGACCGGTCGTGGGTTTCCGGGTCGAGCACCGCTATGCTCGGCTCCGTGAGCCCTCGGTGATTCTTCAAGACGCACAGAGAACCTGCCTGAGCGCTGGCCAGCGATGTCGCAAAAGCGCAGCGGTGCTCCGGGGGCTGCAACCGGTTCCGGTTGGCAGCAGCTTTCGAACTCAGACAACCACCCTGCGTCGACAGTCCACCTGCATCCCACTCCTCCGCCAGGCTCATCCCTGCTCACCCGCCTTGAAATCTATTCGACTCGCATCCCGGGTTACTACATTACTCCCTTCTGCGGAGCTAGCGCGGGTGTCGCGTCAGGCATCGTAACATGTCCACTCGACGTGATCAAGACCAAGTTGCAAGCGCAGGGCGGGTTCGTGCGGAGAGGGGGGAAGTTTGTGGAACCGTCGACGTTGTACCGTGGCATGATCGGTACCGGAAAGATGATATGGCGGGAGGAAGGCTTTCGAGGTCTGTACAGAGGACTGGGCCCCATGCTGTTGGGTTATCTGCCCACCTGGGCTGTCTACCTGACGGTGTATGACCGGTCCAGAGACTTCTTCTTCGACAAGTCAGGTCAGTCTATCCGCTCCTGTTTACTACATCTGCTTATGGTGTCGCAGAAAGCTGGTGGTTATCAAGAGGATACGCATCCATAACGGCAGGAGCATGCTCCACCGTCGTAACCAATCCGATATGGGTTATCAAGACGAGGCTCATGTCCCAGAGTGTCAGGAGAGACACTGACGGATACCGGGCCCCGTGGCATTACAAGAATACATGGGATGCAGCTCGCAAGATGTACAAGAGTGAGGGAATCCGGTCCTTTTACTCCGGTCTCACTCCGGCTTTATTGGGGCTTTCGCACGTGGCGATTCAGTTCCCGCTCTACGAGTACCTGAAGATGGCTTTCACGGGTTACGGCATTGGCGAACATCCAGAGGATGGTGATTCTCACTGGATCGGGATCTCCCTTGCGACGTTCCTCAGCAAAGTATGCGCGAGTACAGCGACATATCCCCATGAGGTGCTACGGACAAGGCTCCAGACACAGCAGAGGACCGCGCCTGCACCCTCTCCAGAGGGGATAATGTTCCGTGGGGGCTTGGACCATCCTGAAGACCGCGGTCGACCACCAGGTGCCGCGTCATCAGACGGTATGCCGAACCGTCCTCGCTATCAAGGCGTTATCCGCACATGCAAGATGATACTGGAAGAGGAAGGCTGGCGTGCGTTCTACTCGGGAATCGGCACCAATCTTTTCCGCGCGGTTCCCGCCGCAATGACCACGATGCTTACCTACGAGTATCTGCGGAAGCTTATTAACAAGATCCAATGCGAAGGGGAGAAGAAGCTGGAGATGATCGAGGCGGGAATAGAGGATTCCCGTTTGTGAAATCGGGTAGAGGTGCGCCTGAAGGACCTGGTCCTACTCTCGCTGGAGCGGACGCGCGCGGAAATCTGGTGCCCCTCCGTTCGCATGGGCGAATACGTTGTTGAGGGATCTCAGGGGCATATCCCCAAAAATCCGTCCAAAAAAGGAACATAGTTCCGAAACTTCGAAAAAACACCGAATCTGCGATGATCCGATCCATCGCAGGACCGTGCACCGATCCAATTTAATGACAGATTCTAGAAAACCTCTGCCCCCTTTTCCCTTCTCTTTTTATGTAGATCACCCAACAAGTGGTGACCGCATACATCCCTCTGTTAAACTACCATTTCATGTACTGTACGTGAGGGCGTTTTGCTTTTTTGCTAGACATTTTCATTTTTTGTTGTTGTGGGTGATCTCCAATCCAGTACCTCTGAACGCGCGGTTCGCGTGTGCATGTACATGTATGTATATACACCTAACCTTGTAAGATATATATACACATGTAAACAACATAGAAAGATTTTAATCTCGATTTTTTTTTTTTTTTTTTTTTTTTTTTT
>JGI26058J51888_1000563_pt1 | contig 19387 bp, 18 predicted proteins | sample HigsolmetaSP110D_FD_51888 | JGI IMG/M metagenome (IMG submission 51888) | reverse complement strand
GACCTAAAGGGGTCGTTGGTTTATCTTGAAGACAAGAAACAAGGGGGTGAGCAATATAAAAGCAAGAATAGACCTGTGTTACTAGCAATGCCTATATGACAAGTTGCTATGTGAGTTGACCACAAGGGTCGGAATCTGTCTGAAAGGGGTGTCTTTATATACATGCTGTCTTCCTGGGTTCCTGTATCATAGAATGGGATCATAGTCTTGGATCATGGGGTTGGATCGTGGAATCGGATCGTGGAATTGGATCGTAGTGTTGGATCATGGAAATGGATCGTAGACGATCCATCACGTGACCTCCTTCCTAGTCCATAACACAGTGATTAAGGCTGAAGGGAGGTATACTAAGTGCTAATCTAATTGTATTTAGCTCAAACTTTAATATGTTGTAGTACATCCATTTCTATGTAACAAACCTAATTTTTGATGTATTGTACTTAAGATGGTTGTGTGGTGGCAAATAATAATTGATGGGTGTTGCGCGGATATATATATTTTCGTAGGGTCAGGCGGAAACTTTTGAAGAGGTACTGTACGGCGTAGGGAAGGGGGATGGAAGCCTTCGAGCTGCCGCCCGACGCGCCCCCTGTCAACCCTCTCAGCGACTCCCAAACCTCAAGATGGATGACGGCAGCAGAAGATGAATCATGATATGGGTATCTCCGTGTGTCCTTTCCGAGTCTCTCCAGCCCTTGATCGTCATGGTGTGGGCATACAAGTGCTCGAGCACCTCTCTTTCCCTCTTTAAGCGCCCGACCAAGGTTATGCGACCGTCAGGTTGCGGAGTAGTCATTGGCTCTTTTCTTTTTGCACTCCTCCACAGTACAGTAGTGTCAAGGCTCAAACCCATGATCCGCGATGCTTCTCCGAAGTCCAGCTCGCTGTGTCGGCCTGCTTGCCTCCTAAGCTAGGCCCCTACACAGATACGACTTACACTGTCTGGTCTCCTGCTGTCTTCCCGGTTTGGGCTCGCTGCGTCAGTTCGCTGCACAGAAACCCACCACCGTCGCCACACTTGTGTAGGCCTCGGAGGCTCGTACAGAGCAGATGATCCACTTGCTCATCGACGCTGAACAGAGCATCAATGGTGGTGAGAATATGGATCCAATGAGCGCAACACTCGGGCGCACACCTCCCCAACTGTCCATCATACCTCTCTCCACAGGCAGGAGTCTGGCACTGTCTGCATGCACGCCCATCGACTCATTTGAAAGCCTGGCGCCGTGTTTTTGTTTTGCCCTCTCAGCGCCTCCCACGCTACTTCATACTCCATGGTTGTCCTCGCTGGTTCCTCACAAGGACTTTCAGAGCCGGGATCCGCTGCGCTCTCTAGTCCTCTCCTTTCCTTGCCCGTCAGCTTGATATCCTAAGTTATATGGCTTCCTTTCCCTGTTCGATGGCCTTCCCATGACTCGATCTTCCTCGTCTATCACACCATTTATCTTTTTGTCATCAGCAACACTACAGCCTCTGCCAATACCTGACCCAATACGCACATGCTTTTGCCATCTGCATGACGTGCGGAAACTGGAAATGAAGTGGCGGCTATGAGGTGATCATTTTGTTTCAGCTGAGCTTTCCTGCCATCATTACTACCTCGTCCACTCGCGTTTTGCCCTTCGACTTCGGCCTGATCACGCCTGTCATTTGACTCCACCTGCCTCTTCTTTGCCAGTACTAGATAAATTCGCCCCCAATATCCTTCGTTCTTAACTTTTCTGAGTGTCCTTGGGCACCGTTTCAAACTCGACACCTCCGCTGGTCGATCTGTTTTCACTTTGCTTTATCACGCTCCTTCCACTGTCTTATCGTCACATTGAACGGCATGGTAATGGAGTGGTCTCTGGACTTCTGCCTGGTCTGCGACCAGCAGACGTTCCGCGGAGCCTACTGTTCCCAGGCTCGTAGACTGGCGGAGCTAGATCGGCTCTCATTTGGCTTTGGGCCGTCCTCTCCTACTTCCAATGCACGCAAGATGCTGGCAGAAAATACGATAGGATCGTCTTTAACTTCCACCATCGATCTTACCACCTACAAATGTTCGACAGCTGGACTTAGCCAGCCGATGACTACACTGTTCTTACGCGGGCAGAGCAACCCTCCCTCGGATATTCCCCAGTCCTCGTCGCGAGCGTTATGTCCCTCCTCATCTCAGATATCCCTTTCATCTCTGCAGAGCGCTTCATCATCGCAATCACCGGCATTGTCGGATCGGGTGGGGGACGAATTACAAGGTTATGCTAGTTGTTTCGACCGAGTCCGTTACTGGAAGAGACGATTGACAGCCTCGTAACGCGTACCTCTCCTTTAGTTTTCTTCTCCTTTATGTTTTCAGCTACGCAATTTGCATTGAAATCTACCATTATTATGCTGCCTCCTAGTGTCCTTAGGGACGGTTATGGGATCTAATTCATGCGAGATTTGTGCCTCATATGACATCTTGGATCCTTCTTCATCTCCTGTTCAGAGGGCCTTCGTTCCTAGATGACGCTTTTCTATACTTTCTCTGACGTGTTCTTGTAGCTTCTCGTACCAAGATGCATTAACATTTTTCCCACTTTCTTGTTGATGTCGTATACCCATTTCTGTTACCGCGCGGTTTCTCTTTCGGTGTACTGTATACGAAAACAATCTGCTTCCCTGGGGGAGATCGGATGAGGTACATTCCTGTGACGAGGAATAAAACAGAAATCTCCCTAGCCTTTTACAAACGTGCATTAAATGGATTAAGTAGCAGAAGAGGAACGTAGTCCTGCAGATTGCCAGTGGTGATTCTGAATCAGCTGATCTCCTCGACATGGGTGATTTTCTCAAAACAGTTCTTCCTCGTGAGACGCCGTGCGAATTCACAATTGAGAATCAACCCCAAACTCAAGCTGGTGCGTTGGATAATATGCATCGGATCCACTGGCGTTTTCATAATAATTACCATATTTTAGCAACTTTGCCACAAAATCCTTTGATTCGAGGTCCAGGTTGGCAGATGTTGCGCCTTTCCTTCGCCTTTTCAGGGAGTCACCATATGGAGACGTCTCGATGGTTATCCCAGCGGTATCGGAGGGAATCTTGCTTATAGGGTAGGCTAGTGGTTGAGGGAAAGATGAAGGAGCTAGCTTGCCTTGCGAAAGGTGTAGAATTCGGGTCTTGAGCCAACGGCCTGAGAGTTCTGTCCAAAAGGCTTTTAGCTGAAGCTGTAAAGTTCACAAGAATGATGGCATTGACCAAAAAAATACCGCCTGACCATAAAAGATGCCAAGACACCTAGTTGCAGCCAATACCGGTGCATACTGAGGTCCATATATGGAAAATTGCCGATTTGGATTTGATAAACAGCGTTATATTCCTTGGACGTTGACGGTATTGCTCCGCTGCGTTCACATCTATCTGTGCGAGATTGCAGATAAGCGGCAGACCAGGCGAGCCATTAAGCCCAGGAACAGGAGCCTAGTAACGGATGAATTCATGGATTATCACGTACAGCGTTGGAATGACGAATGCAGCTATAGCGAGCTGCTCCAAGGACGTTCGAAAGCACCGAACTCCAAGACGGTTATTACCACAGTCAACGCTATGATAGAAATTAGTCAGATCAATCAATACAGACGAAAGCCTGTCATGAGGATCCTGAGGACAGTACGACCACACTTTATTTAACGGGAGCTGTTGACGCTCGCAGAGCAAGAGAGCAATGAAGCATTCCCGCCCCTGTCTTAATGGGCGGAGATCTCTGCCAAGGGGCCGTGTGGAAGATACTGTAGAGGAATGAGCGGCAGGGGTCCTCTGCACAACACGGAGGACAAAGGCTGTTCATTGCGAAGGCTTGAGGCCATGGCATCCTGGTGCACCCCACAGACAGCTAGCTGAGCCTGACTAGTCCCAGTTTCTTGCTGGTCATTCTTTCAGCCTAAATTTTTTTACAGGCAGAAAGTTGAACTAGGAATCTTTAAGCAGCCCTTAGGACTTCTTAACAGCCCATAGATCTACATAGGAAACTATTGAGTTCTATATAGCATATAGATATTACGAAGATGACTTCGGAGCTACTTTAGAGTGCTTTTGTCTCTGTAACCATAAAGGTAAACGGTGAGGGTGTAGCCAATAGCTGAACAGTCAAAAATCTGACCTCTTCCGGAGTCTGTATTCATGGGCGCACAGGGAATCCTGTTGGATTCGGCGATTTTTGCTCATAATTGGTGACTTTGAGGAACCTTGGGATCTCAGCTATAGAGCCACTGAGCAACTTCAATGTTGCATCCACAGTATCTTTAATTAGAAATTGCCCAATACGGCATATGTAAGGATTTTTGAGTTTAATCCTTTAGATTTATTTAGAAAGCGCAGAATGATTTGGAAGTTCTAGTGAAAATTAAGTAATTTACCACTTAAATTGTATATAAACCAGCCTATGTCTGTTGTGAAGTTCTAGTTACTGTGCATCATCATATTGTCCTACAGGACTAGGATTGCTTAGTCAAATTCATCTGAGTTCACCCTCTTCTAGCATAACCTACTTCCTACAAATCCCACCGGGTGTGAACGGTGCTGGAGGCCGGCTCGCCCAGAATAGCAGCCAGTAGTTTGGCATGCTGAAGCCTGAAGGGGCGTGAATACTACTACATAGTATTCCGTACTACTACTGCTGGACATCCCAGCTGCCGAGCAGATTCCGCTTTCGGAATGTTTCCGCAGAAGGACCAAACAACGTCATGATCCGTACAGCGTGTTGCGAAGCTTTCATTAGCCTTACATTCGTGCGTAGCACCTTTCTATTTTATACTCATGTGATTTTGAAGCTATTGAAACGTGATAGGTAACAGACCCTAAGCAAAGTCTAGAATCACCAAAAGGAAAATTAGATGTCTTGCACAGGGGGCCCAGGGCAAGAAAAGTTATACTGTAGGATGGTTTGCAAATTACACTGTAAGAGTTGTGAAGTTGTGGAACTACTAGCCAAGGTGTCCGGATATTAAAGGTAGGTATTGTGGACGGCCAGTCTTTGCCCAGACGCCAGCATCTGCGACCCTTTATATATAATGTCCTCATTGTGTTGCTTTGGGGTATTCTTACTGCTCCAACTGATCTGCTTTACCCCATCAATCTTCGCAAGATCCCTTTTCGCGTCACGCACGTGGGAAACTAAGCTGTCCCTGCTTGTCATTCCGCTTAACAGCAGCTGAAATAGCCACTCCGAGGAAGCTGGAAGCCAAAGGAGTTTCGGATTTGCATGGGTAATGTGTGCTAGATGAAGTATATACAAAGTATTGTGCAGATGGATACGCCAAAAATAGTCGCATCATCTGGGGTGTTGGAACATCTTAGGCTGGGTCAGAAAACCGCATTTTCGCAGTCTGTGGAGTACTGAATCCTTCCCAGTTTGTTCGTCTATTCCCAAGCACAAAATGGGCCGAACCAATAGGTAGCTGTGGTCGCTGCATGAAATCTCAATAGACCGGCTTCTCATACAGCGCAGAGAGCGGTAGATGTTCCAGACAGGCGACAAGCGAGTTCTCAGAAATTGATAGACCCTCAAGACTGGCGCTCCCCACTGGGTATTAGGATAATGGCGATAGGTCACAGTCTCTGATAGTGGGATTGAATACAATGTTACCGGTCTTGCCACGCCAATCACGGCAGAAGTTCTCAGCATCTCATCTGAGTCATCTCGGGCCTTTTTTTTCCCGTCGGCTTTTGAGAGTCACATGCGGCTCGCACGGAAGATCGTTGTTCCCTGAGGATCGGAGCGCACGTCCGCCTGCGGACCCATGGCGTCCCATCCACGCTCCCGGGCCGAGCAAGCGATTGGTGGGAGAATAGTGCCCTGCCCCGGCTTGCGCAGAGACGCCGTCATCGTCGCCAGTCTGGCGCGCCTAGCCGCCGGGCCGTGGGCCCCAGGTACCTCCAATCATAGCGGCGGCCCGCCTGTGTCCCAGGTACCCAGGTCCCCAGCTTGCTTGGGGTTGTGGAATTCACTACTATTAGATGACATCCGCGCAGTTCTCCCCAAATGGGAACACCGCACATCCACCTACCCCCTCCCCACCTCCCTCCGGTCCCCAGCCTGTGCTGTACGACTTCCTTCGTGTTCCCTTCTCGACGCTCCGGTTCCTTGTGTTATCTCTCAGCTCGTCTCTCCTACCGTAGCCCTGCCCTGTCTTTCCTTCCTCTCCTCGTATCATTATTCCATCTCGCGCCTTGGTTGTATTTCATCTTGACAATTATCCTTGCCTCCTAATTCATACCATTGCACCGCTGGCCAATTGTCTGCCCTCCGCGATAGAGATTCAGACGCTAGATCAATACGTCTCATAGAATTGCATTGTGATTTCCTTGTCTCTGCCCGGACGCTCCGCCTTGGCAGTCACCCGGAGATAATCCGTTCCCCCCAAACCTTCTACTCCAACCCAAGCTTCGAACGACTGTCAGCGTCCCGGAAATGGCTGCCCGACACTCTCGTCGATTCCTGCGACCACTCCTCTACACCTCCGCAGTCGCGGCTGCTGGAGCAGGAGTCCTTTACATCTCGTATCGCCCCCGCAATATCCCGGGCTCCGAGGCTCCTGCTGTTCCTCCTCCGGGATACAGTGCTGGCAAGCTAGTGCCTCCGAACTTCCCGCCCGTCAAGTCCCGCGATGAGCAGATCCAAGATCTCAAGCGCAGCTCGGCGGAGTCTAGTTCAGATCAGGATGATCAGAAGGGGGAGGTGTATGATCTCCTGGTCATTGGCGGTGGCGCTACAGGCTCAGGAATTGCGCTTGATGCGGCCACTCGAGGCTTGAAGGTTGCTCTAGTTGAAAGAGATGACTTCAGTGCTGGCACAAGCAGCAAGAGCACGAAACTAGTACACGGTGGTGTTCGGTATCTCGAGAAGGCTGTGTGGGAGCTAGACTATAATCAGTATGCTTGCGTGCAACAAATCTTGTTGGCCATCAAGTCCTTCTATTAACACTCCGCTCTCAGGTATTCTCTTGTCAAGGAGGCTCTGCGCGAACGGAAGTACTTTTTAAAAACTGCTCCCCATCTTTCGATGTGGCTGCCAATCATGGTTCCCGTGCAAAAATGGTGGCAGGCTCCATATTTCTGGGCTGGTACCAAGTTTTACGACTTCCTCGCAGGTTCAGAGGGCATAGAAAGTTCATATTTCCTTACGAAGAGTAAAGCGTTGGAAGCCTTTCCAATGCTGAAGAAGGACAATCTATTCGGAGCTTTGGTTTACTATGGTATGTAAGAATTGTCGTGACTCTGTCTACAATTCCGCATACGGCGTTCAGACGGGTGACTAACACCGTGTAGATGGAGCACACAATGATTCTCGAATGAACGTTTCTCTGGCCATGACCGCCGCGTTATACGGGTGTACTGTCGTGAACCATATGGAGGTGACAGGGTTGACAAAGGATGCTTCGGGCAAGCTTAATGGAGCCCGAGTGAAGGATCTCATCGCCGAGAAGAACGGCGAGAGGCCGGAAGAGTTCACCGTCCGAGCAAAGGGTATCATAAACGCCACTGGTCCTTTTACTGACTCGATCAGAAAAATGGATGATCCCACCGTGCAAGAGATTGTGGCCCCAAGCTCTGGTGTTCACGTGATCCTACCTGGGTACTACAGCCCTTCTAACATGGGTCTTATCGATCCTTCCACATCCGACGGTCGTGTAATCTTCTTCCTCCCTTGGCAGGGAAATACGATCGCTGGAACGACGGACCAACCTACGGAGATCACTCCTCACCCACTGCCTTCTGAAAAGGACATCAACTGGATTCTTTCTGAAATTCGAGGCTATCTGGCTCCTGATATCAATGTCAGACGCGGCGATGTCCTTGCCGCATGGTCCGGAATTCGACCTCTAGTGCGGGATCCCAAGACCAAGAATACCGAGGCCTTGGTCCGTAACCATCTCATAACAGTCTCTCCGTCAGGCTTGTTGACCTGTGCCGGTGGAAAGTGGACCACCTATCGTCAGATGGCAGAAGAAGCTGTAGACGAGGCCATCAAGACCTTCGGTCTTCAGACACGTCCAGTATCGCAAGTTCCAGATATCAGCGGTGTAGGCGGTAGTGGTCTAGTCGCCGATGGTGCTGTTCTCGATGGTAGCTGTCAGACCCACCAGGTTCGCCTGATAGGTGCCCACGGATACTCAAAGACCCTCTTTATCAACCTGATTCAGCACTTTGGCCTTGAAACGGATGTTGCTAAACACCTCACAAACTCTTATGGAGACCGAGCCTGGCAAGTTGCAGCTTTATCCTCGCCGACGCATGCTCGTTTTCCTGTTAGGGGTAAGCGTATATCGCCGCTCTATCCGTTCATTGACGGCGAGGTGCGCTATGCTGTCCGGCATGAATATGCCCAGACCGCGGTAGATGTCATAGCACGGAGGACTCGATTGGCATTCTTGAACGCCCAGGCAGCACTCGAGGCTCTTCCCGGTGTCATCGATATGATGGCGGAGGAGCTTAAATGGGATAGCAAGAGGAAGGATCTCGAGTGGGCCGAATCGGTCCAATTCCTCGCCTCAATGGGCCTTCCAAAGAGTCTTCTTGGCGTGACCAGGAAAGAAGTCGAAAGTGGAAAGTCGGGTGAATATGACAGCGCTGAACGCAAACTCTATCTGAGAGCTGGTAGGTGATAATTCAGCATGCAAACCTTCTTGTTGCCGGGACTGACTGTCTGTCTTGATAGATGAACCAGCGGATGTGTTGGAGAGCGACTTGAGAGCACCGGGTGGGAATCCGACACTCCACCCTGATGCCCCATCAAATAAGTAGACTCCGAAATCCAACGGGCCTGGTTTGAATACTAGTCTCCATAGCCGTTTGATTCCTTCTCTTGGATGACAGATAAATATTATCTTTTCTAGAAGCTTGGGCGCTTGTGTAGTGCATGCTGTGGGAGTTTTCCTATTAACTTGGGGGCTGACCGGGTATTGCTCCATCTAGAAAGGCAGTGTCGTCTCGGGCCGTTATCTAACGAAGGCGTGGCAGACGACAGCCTCTGCATAGTATATGAAATTACCTGCCTTCTGTCCTCAATCTCGAGGAGGTCATGAAGGGAGAAAAAAGAGAAAAGATACAAGTTAAAATCTCTATTCTATCCGTCTCCCTCAATGAACTTCCGAACTGTTGCAAGTGTCCGGCTGGTTATGATTTGTAGTGCACTCGATGTATCCGGCTGCTTCGTTGCCTCGTCAGCTATCCTTGAGAGACGTGTTATGCGGTGCATCCAGACTGCGTCGTCGGCGGATTTCTTGTGCTTTCACCTTATCACCCTGGAACGTCCATCTGGAGCCCACCGTGGCTGCTCAACCTTGGGGGCCTTCTTTGCTTGACATGTGGATCTAATGGTCATCTGACATCTCATGCCGGAATGTAACTTCACTCGCATGTTGACAACCAAACTAACCGACACGTTCTCGCGGAAGCCTTTTTTCTGTTGAGCACCATTTTGACTGTCTCCGGATACATGGGGACTGCTTCAATGCGTGTCGACGATTTCAAGCCGGTCTTGGGCTTACCTGAGATCAATGGGACGAGATCAATCGGGAAAACAATGTGGACATCCTTCATGAGGGAAAGGGGACGTTAGATTTAGAAGTTAGATTTAGAAGCAAGGCCTGAGGAACTCGACCCTTTTGGCAACGAGGAGGGTGCCGACGTGAGATACAAAACGATGACCTGGTGGTGAGCGTTTCTATCCTTGGGTGCTCTCTTGGGTTATAGTTGAAGCAGTGCCGGTTTTTAATGACCTCTTGGGCCTTGCGCAAGGTAAGGGTTCCGTCCTAATTAGAGATAGATAATTTGCCTGTATCCTAACGAACATATGTGCAAGGCTCGCTATTTGCAAGCTGGTTTACTTTCGGTTTCTCCGGTATCTTTTGGCTTCGTTTGAACAGAGGTCGCTAGTTCCGGGACTGGAAGAAGGCATCACTGCCAGGCCTCAATGTTTCAAGCATCACCATCGGACTTGTCCTGGTAAGTCAATCTTGGGGCTGCATCTGGCTTTCCATATGGGCATAATAGCATGTTCGAAGCAAGAGAGCTGAAGTCGCATTTGAATCTCGCTAATAGGAAAAAAACAATGTCTGGTTGTCTTTTATTCTTTTATTATGTCCATCCAGAAATTTCCAAAACAAGCGGTAGAAGCTTTTCGTACGTCGACAACTCGGGTCTTCGGAGGAGTTCGCCTGATACGTCAAGGTCACGCAAGCTTTTGACCTGATTTCCTTCACCTCGTCTGACGTAGAGGTTGACGGATTTATGACGTCTCTTTGACCATTGCAGGTAACTGTTACTAGGATGAGCAGTCTTTTTCTGCATTCTCTCTATCCGATGAACACAGTGGTGTGATAAAACCCATGGAATGGTCAGTGGGAGTAGTTTGTGGATTAAGTGGATTAAACTTTTTTTTGCCCATGGGGCGCCAAGGGCAACCGTAACTCTTTTCCGAGCAAGGCCGAGTCGCCCTTAAGAACGTCGAAGCTGCACTGCAAAGTTCTGAGGTCAGGAAGACCCCAGGAGCATATTGTCAGCCTTATCCGTCGTAACAGCTTCAACATCACTCACCCTGCCAGTGATATGTTCTCTCGCACAAAGGATATTGATCACCTGGAAAGCCTTGTAATAATAAGCTCGCCAGGCCATACCCTGCCTTATATATGCAGTAGATGGGAGACACTCTCTTCCCGTCCGTGCGCCATAGGTAGCGCCAATTGACATGATAGTTCACAAAAAGAGCCGGTCGATTACATTGACGGCAGCTGCCTTAGTGGTAATAGATAGATTAAACCGATGTCCCCGATCACCCGAGATCGGTATGCATGATCATTTGATGCGGCTGGCGGCTGGTGCCCGAGCTCTTTATCAATAGGACGACATGGGAAGTTGGAGTCGGGGCAGCGACACCGACGCCGACTTGCCGTCTGCTGAATCGTTGTCTCTGGTCACTTGGTTGTTCTCTCATAAGGCGAGTCTACATGCAGGACCCATGTAGAGCTGTGTACTATACAGTACATACACCTAAGTAGGCACAGTACCTGGGTTTAGGTTCTGTTCTCGCACTCGCGACTTGCAACTGTCTTAATCTACTAATCATTGCTGATCGAGAACAAGACCCAGCATCTATGACATAAGGGTAAAAGTTGCCATCTGCTTATGGGATATGTTAGTTTTCAAGGCAAGGAATTGGATCTTCCGAGGACGCTCTATGGACGATGCTAAGAGTGAGTTTACCTTATGGCACTTTGATCTGATAGAACCACTTCTTTCCTCGGTATTGCTCTTTTCGTTCGTAAGTTGATACGCGCTTTAGCTATGCTTGTGCATTTCTCTATCTATGTTCTCTGTGGACAGACATATAGTCCCTTGAATCAGCGAAGCTGGAGATAAGTGACTCTAGTGTGATCGCTATTGTCAACTCAGAAAAAGGTCAGAACATCTTAAGTAGTGAACTATTAGAGAAAACCTGAACTGGGTTGTTGCCGCGGGTGCGCCGTTCTGGCATCTGTCACTATGCGCCTAGACTTAGTAACTAAAATGCCTAATGTGTGGTAGTAGGAACCACAAAAGTGCAACTTGATTTGACCGTTCTAGGGATGATTAGAATCAATCTTACTCTTGTGCTCCCGAGCACCCCAATAATTGATAGCTGCTTTGCCGAATGCGAGCGACCCAAGATGTGCATTATATGTACAGTACTTAGTTTTGGCATATCAACCTCGTCACGTGTTGACATGCCATCCGCCTTACGTCGACGTTCTTACCCCAAAATTGCAGAGGCCTGAGCAGCGTCTCGAGGACAAGATGCTGTTTTAAAATGGCCCACCCTGGGACCTTAGCGAGTAGTTCCAGGTCTCAGAAAAAGGACGCGGAAGCATGTGATCGCCCCATGCACCGTATAGCGTATAAGCTGTAGCGTTCGATAGCCAAAAGTTTTCAACTAGTCCAATTAGACGTGGAAAATACAATCATACCATAATTTATGATATCTCAAAGCAGATATTATTAACTCACAAAATACATGCACCACGAGTTGCAACGGACCTCAGGGGTATATGCCACGTCGCGCCTTAGACTATGGGTGTAGCGACACATTAAAAGCGTAACAAAGAGGTGGAGGCAAGCAAGAGGAAATAGGAAAAAAGCCAGCCCGAACAGTCTCTTGAAGTGGGAGAGCCAAAGAAAACCTAAGCGCAGATTGACAGATTATGTGGCGCGAGACCAAGACAAGGATAGACATTGAATGAAGGACCGCTATTGTATCGCAAAGTGAAGACATAAGCTCTTCGTCTCGCCCAGAGTCTGAACGCCAGTTGTGTTGCAATGTCTCCGAGGATGAAACGTGTTTCGAGACTAAATAGAGACCGATACTAACAATGCGTTCCTCTTTCCAACACGAGACATCCTCGACCAATTTCAGAGAAGACGGCAGGAGGAACCCGTGACATGGATCGCTATACTGTGTGGCAGCCGCTGCCAAGACAGGGTGACGACCAGACAAATGAGCCATGGCTGTGACGTCTTATCGCAGCATGGGTTCATCATCGAAGTCATCAGCTTCCGTCGTAAATGAACAACAGAATCAACAGCAACTGGTATCGGCACATAGAGAAAGCAGAAAAAAAGGGGGAATCATTTCCGCCGCGTTGCAAGACCCATCTATCCGAGATCACCTGGACGAACAAATTCAAGATTGTTTGCGGCCACAGCTTTCGATACGTAAGTTGGACATTGCGAAGGGGAGAAAAAAAGAACCAGACGCCAATTTAGGGACCAAAACCAAAGAACTAACCTAGTTTGCTCAGAGAACTCAAATCTTTTGGTAGAGCTCATGTCTGTAGAAGAGCAGAAACATCTATCTTGCAAGGAGCGTCGATTGATTGGGCCACCTCCACTTTCTTTTCCTTCACACAAGTCCTTTTCTCGTAGCTTGGACAGCACTTCGACGTCAAGTTCACGGACGCCGGTTGACTGTCTCGAGAAGCAGAGGCGTTGTGGAAGGCTGCATTCTCCTCTGACCGCCTGCTTTTGCAATAGGGCACTTCCTCCAAGCTTTAGGTCGTATATCCGTCAATATCGGAAACATTCCCTTGAAAGTTGTTCCAGAAACGTTCCACGGCGCGTTGCGCAATGGGAGAGCCGCGGAACCGATCCCGAAAGTAGTTGAAAAGAGCAAATTCGTCACGGCTGAGGATGTAGCTGTCGGGTTGTGCCTGTATCTTGTGCCAGAGCTCCCGAATGGCGGACTCGAGAATGGCACTCGTATGGGGATTGATGTGACCGTCATCGCTGTTCCTAGCCTCCTCCAACGCTCGTCGAACGGTGTCTCGATCAGGACTCGACACTGTATTTGTCATCACGATACGTAGTTGTCGCCGGTCCGAGGCATTTAGCTTTCTGTTGCAGAGTGACTGGAAGGGAGAAGAGCAGGATAAATGCGGACTGCACAGTACACAAATAGACGGGTGAGATATATGGGAGCAGAAGGCGGAACTGAAAAGGGGCCTTGACCACCGATTTCATGGGGATCTCCCTGCTCAAGATCGCACACTGCCGGGGGGACTTGACGGCCGTAGAGCTCAAGTTACGCGAATGGCAGCGTCTGCGAACGACCTTTTACTGATAAAAGGAACCCACTTTGCCGGTAGGGCCGATCCCTTGCTAGCCGTTTGCAGGGCCTCTCACTCCAGGGACGCTTTTTCCGACCGTCGTTGTCTTGGCCGGGGCCCCTCGAAGTTCTCCCAGAGACCATCTATGGCCGCTTCGGCGCGTCCTTTTGTAACGGCCATGTGGCGGGTGGGGGGCTGGACGGGAGCGATGGGTGCGCCCGCTGCAGCAGACTTGGCTCCAGCCAGAAACGATTCATTATTTCACAGTACGGCTAGAGATGGCGATGGCGAAGGTGCGGAGCCAGAGGGGCATTCCGATGGCTGCGCGCGGCCCAGCCCGACTTTCCCATGAGCAGAATACAAATACTTAATATTATATTAATATAATAATGATGATTATGATGGTGATAATAGCGTGGCTCGGTGGATATGAGGATGATAATACGCTTTCCGTGCATTAAGCAAGTGGGGTTCCGATAGCTTCCCGCAGGGCGAGTTGGCCCCTCCAGTCCCCAAGTTCTTTTTTCTCCGTATGGAGTCCCTAGGACGGATGTAGGTCGACAGCTGCAGGCTCCCGGTCCACTCGCTTCCGGGGTACCATACCAGAGCATCCCTCGGCATCACGGAGGAAACCATTAAAGAATTAGTGAAATAAAGACAAAAACCCCCGAGAGCAAACAAATTGGTCTTGATCGTTTCTCTTGGAGAACAGCAAACACACATGTTACTGCTCTCCAAGAACAACTGTCAACTTGTGCCAACGAATCGGTTGTGGGTCATGGCGGCCGCTGTCGGGAAGGCCCACCCTGGATCTTGCTCCCGTCCACTTCTTCCACCAGTCCTAAACACGTCATGCCAAGTGTGACCGGTTGACTCAACTGAGGGCCTACCTGCTACACAGTACGTACGCAGGGGCGCAGGATGAAAGAGCAAAACGAACACTGTGTTCTTGGATATTCCGAGTCCAATCGGCGGCGAAGACTTGGATCAACTGCACAAGTGCGAGATACATTCCGCAGCGTCAGGCGCTAGTTTCGCAGCTCTCCTAGGCTTTTCATATCACCAGCCAAGACGGTGCAGTTCCCACACAGCCACTAAAACAATGGGTCATGTATAGTCCCATCGTTAACACTAGGTGTTGGAGGGCCCGGGATGCCATGATCATTCCTCGGATCATGCAGCAGAAAGCTCGCGACATCTACGGAGGCAATCTGAAATGTACTACTACTGCGAAGTCTTTGATGAATGGACCAGTGGACATGTGTACTCCGTAGTCCAGGTTTCAGAAGACTCCCAGGGAAGACCAACAAGAGGAGCGCAAGAGCCCTGCCGTTGGGGAAATGCATGTGCAATGTATGTCACGCAGAGGTGGTCTGACTGTTGATTGACCGACTGGGTCCAAGAGTGACAGTCGGAGAGATCTGGAGAGCCGCAAGTGGTTATGATTTGAGGAGGCGTAGGCTAACAGATAGAAACCGCCACGAACTTACCTACTATCTATATGTGGTTCAGAAGCAAATTTGATTGTGGACATTGATGGCGAAAGTGACCGATACGATGTGTGGATGGTTGGTCGAGAGAGTCAGAACCATCAAGGCGCGAGTTCGGATTCAATCAAAGTATGTACTGTCCGTGTGACGGCGCCCAGTCATAGTATTATTAGCTGAAACTATGGTAGCTTGTCATACAGAATCAAAAGCATGAAGAAAAAGAGAGAAATCATGGCATCGTGAGGTGGTTGATATAGCCAAGTAGTCCCGGCAGTATCTCCCACCGCCTACTTGTCCGCCACGCTGTCACAGTCCGGAAGTCTGTCGATGGTCTCCGGGATGGATGCTGCTACAGCTTGCACGTCTTGGGGTTCTATTCTACTCCATACTGTGAGGACTACTCCGTCTCCTAGCGGCTAAGGGTACCTGCAGACTGTGCTGCCCACTGTCCAACCTAAGCAGTTAACATTTAGCGCAGTATGCGTATTAAGCTACTGAAAACAATGGTTTTGATGCTACCACCTGCATGATCTGTAAATTTTCCTATAGGCTGTTTAGGACGGCAAGGGCCCTTCATAGTCATGAGTGTGAATTGCAGAGTACTAATAGAATATGGAGTAGAATGGTAGGAGCGGGCAGGTAGGCAGTGTGGGTTTGACTGGTACTAGTACCATGCGGTGCTTGGCACTATCTACTTGTAACTTAGTTGTGCTTCGTTTCAACTCTTTTCTTTGTCTTTTCCTGGTAACGGGAGCCGCGACAATCAATACTGTGTAGGCAGGTCTCTTCTGGGAGGTAGTTGCTGATATACCTACCTAGGAAGTAGATACCTATCGACCAGTATTCAGTACCGGCGTATCATGCTCTTCTTCCAAGGTTGTCCAGGTCCTTGTTGTACGGGATAGTTATACGCATTGGGACAACAAATAGAGGCCTACCACATACATGCCAACCTGAGGTAGGAGGATATCCATTAAAATACATCTCCGTACAGCTTATACTAGCTTATACTAGGCCATTTGGGTCAGTATACAACTCACTTTTTGCTAGCTCTCAAAAAATCGATCGCAGCCCATAGTCCCAGTCACATCAACTGCTGTAGGAATCACACAATCCAGCTATAATTTATAGACTCATAGTGTGTCTAGTACCTAGGTCTGTACTTATGCATTGGTAAATTAAGTTTACATGTAGATGAAGATTGGCAATATCACTATTCAACTACACTAGCATGAGATAATTTCAAAACTGCATCATGCATGAGCAAATGCCGGCCTCCCTAACTCACAGCTTGGCTCCGTCAGTTGGTGTCCTACAAAATATCCTAGGCTATACATATCCTGGCTACATCAGAATTGGAGAGTACCATGTAAACCATACAGGCCAGTAGCTTAATATGTATGTACTGCATATATAATGCCTAAGTGTTATAGTCTCATCCTCCTTTGTGCCATAGTAAGCAGGAAAATGCTAAATTAATGCAAAAGTACTCATACTTGTTCAACTTTGATAGATATGACGTCTACTTTTGGATTACAAAGCTTTATACAGCAGTGCTATTCTGTACAAAGAGTTGTCGCAGCTTGACATCTCTGTGGGGTTAGTATCTTGGCTTGAGTACCTTAATCCCTCCCTTCGACTTGAATATCAAGGAAAATCCTAATAGATGAAGAGGCCAAAGGGCGGTCTATCTCAGCGCACAATATTCAGGAGAAAACAGTCAAACACTATTATAGGAGACTTCATAAAACATTCTCATATCCTCCATACCTTAAGGCCCGAACCGTGCTAAAATGCGTGTTACCGATGCAAATGTTACTCAACATGCCAGTAAACATAGCCCCTTGCAGATAGCTCTTATCTCAACCGAAAGAAGTTTGCATGACAGGCAGTGGATAAAGCATTAACAAAGGACCTATGTTTAGAAATGTAAACAAGCTTTGAAACTGGGAGGTTAACTGATGAACCAAATGCAAGCGGCACCACACATGATTGACAAAAATGCAGTCAAGTAAGCCCTTTGCCAAAGTTAACCTACTCCGTTAGAAGTACAAAAGAGAAAGAAGGCACACTACATCAATTGCTGCTCAAATCACAGTTTCGGAGGGTGCAGCGGTTGCATCCTAGACAAAGGTTCTAGAATAGAAACCTTCGGCAATGAGAATATTGGGCCCTAAAAGCAACCTTGGAAAAGCAATAGTGTGTCTCGAATAAGTTGGGGTAGAATTCAACCGCGGGCAGTAACTACATGTAACTTACTCAGATGATTACTAAGCTCGGCTGCAGCCACAACACCACAAAGTTGGGACGGACGCAGTAGTACTACTAAGGGTACTTAGTAGCCACTGGACAGTGAGAGAGCGGTCTTCTGGGAATCGCGTCTATTAGGATCAAGACTTCATGCCGTTCTGCGCGAGAGGTTAAACAACAGGGATTCCGGGTTTCATTGAGCATACAGCCTTGGGCAACTGTCTCGAAATGGTTTACTATTTCACCTCCAATGTGGTTTCTCCTCCGGCTTTGATCTACGTCGGGAAAGACAAGTTTGAGAGTATGGCAGCGTACAGTAGCCTTCTGATACTCAGGCAACTGGTCTGATCGTTAACAGACGAAGACCTTATCAAATATGGGTTAGAACAGGATGTCTGGTACTCTAATCCCACCTTAATTTCATTTACTATTCATCTCCGGGCACTGACACACTCTGCTTGAATGTTACCAGGGTTTGTCTTTTACTCTTTTTGCACAGGGTTCCGGTCTCCGCGATTGCCTGACTAGTCTGCAGTTCCATGTCGATAATCTCTCCAGTGCGCATGTCTATTTACGTCTTCGCGACAATGAGACCTGGGATAATATCCCAAAGAAACTCCTAGAGGACTGCGCACAGCTCACTAAGGCGAACTCGATTGAAGGTAGCTACGAGATCCCTTGAATCTGGGCCACTGTGGCTTATTTATAAACCAGGGAACAAGAAGGATAACATAACCGTGATCTATACGCCGTGGTCGAATCTCATGAAGAATGGATCAATGGCAATCGGCCAGGTGTCATTTCATAACCCCAAGCTGACGCGCAGGATATTTGTTCCTACACGCGATAATGCCATCATCAACAGGCTAAACAAGACGCGTGTCGAGAGATTCCCGGACCTTATGGCAGAGAAGGAGGAGTACCTGAAGAAAAAGCGAAGAGAGGAGAGGAGAATAAGGGAGGAGAAGCGGGCCCAGGAGAAAAGAGAGAGGAAGGAGAGGGAGCAATTGAAGTGGCAAAAAGAACATGCATATGATGATTTGATGAGTGAAGAGAACATTCAACAGAGCTGCAATCAAGACCGAGATCCGAATTTCCTAGATGACTTCATGTGATGAGGAATTATGCGGCGCAGACGGGAGAGTGGCTTCATGTAGATGAGACTATTATGAAACACCTCGGCAGTCTTTTGTTTCTCCAGGAAGGTTCTCATAATGAGTATCGTGCCAGTATTATATGATACAATTACATTGGTCTTTTTTTTTGAAATGTTAGGCAGTATGGCAGTGGTCTGAGCAAGAAACTTCTTACCAAAAGGGACAGCGCCGGATTTTCGCTGAACTTCTACCTTGGGATTCAGCTAGTCATATTCTGCAGAGCATGAAATTTCCGGACTTGATTCTTTCTTTGCATAAACAGTGCCCTAGGATACAGAATTGACCTCGGATCAGAGACCTTCAAAACACAGAGCATCTAGATTTCTGAGCTTTTACTGCTATGTAACTCATTCCCAGAGACTACCTCTATCACACCTGATTCTGGATGAAACCTAAGTCATGATGGCGATATGATTTGTAAAGGTGCAAGTATTATCCCAAGATACTCTACAGAAAAGTGTTCAAAGCACAAGAGCTTTCAAGGGGTCCCCAGTCTTCATACAAGGTAGTCTTTTGTGGTGATAATGGAGTGCAAGATTAGTGCTGCAAACAAGCTCAGGCCTCTTGTCATCAGCGCTTGCTTCTCTGTATTATTTCAAGACTGCACAGGTGTCTTGCAAACCTGAGCCACTGAGCTTAAGTAACATCAATGAAAAACACCAACTCACTTTCAGCAAGTTGTGTTTGGAATGCTTTCTGTGACACTCCTGCACCATCCTTGTTCTACAAACAATGAGTTCATATAATATAATCAGACACCAAGCGGGCCATGTAACCAACCAACACAACATATTCATCAACTTCAACTACAAATATGCCACCAAAACAAGCAAAACAAGCAGATTCAGCAGTTCAGCAAGAGGGCTGTATCTTGCTTGCCATCAAA
>JGI26058J51888_1000561_pt1 | contig 19415 bp, 15 predicted proteins | sample HigsolmetaSP110D_FD_51888 | JGI IMG/M metagenome (IMG submission 51888) | reverse complement strand
TTTGAGTCGAGTGCGCTCGGTGATGCGAAGCGTAGCCGCATTGGAAGGAATGACGTAGCTGACATGAGTGATATGGATACAGCCCCAACCCTACGCGGCCATCGAGCTCATCCACAAGCAGCCTGTGCGATGGCAGAAGAAGCGGGTCGTCGCGTGCGACGGCGGCGGTGGCCCCCTCGGTCACCCCAAGATCTTCATCAACCTCGACAAGCCCCAGATCTGCTGGTGCACGTACTGCGGTCTGCCATATGTACGTTGACGATAGCTTATCTTGCGATATATATCTACATGATCAGATGTTAACTGCACCGTTCAGGCCCACGAGCAGCACCGCGAGTACCTCGAGTCCCTGCCCAAGACGTCCTACCCCCTCAAACCTACCGGCCACCCCGCTGAGGTTCAGGTTAACGAGTCCCAGTGATCACGAACGAAGGCTTCGAGCAGCGATAGAAGGTTCCTCTAGTCTAGTCTAGACATAGAATGTCTCGTTCGAGTACTTCTCTGCTCTGTTTGGCGCTGATTACTTGGTCCTTTCAGTTGAAGGGCCTGCTGTCCCTCTTTGTTGTAAATACAGCTTCCTGTGTCCGTAGGAGGAACAGAAATCAATTAAATGATCTGCATGAAAGATTGTCATAATGTAGTCTACTAGTTTCCTACCGGGAGCCGATAACTGAACTTGCGTGCACAATATCATGGTTGTGAACTCTTGAAGCGTTTCATTGGTCTGGTAGTAACATCGGGTATCCCCATCCTCGCGGATAGCGAGTCTGTCATATTCTTTAGTAATAATCAACAGTCTTCACAAATCATCCAGCCCTCTGACCAAGCAGAGAAAAATGCTCACATCCTCTACCTTTACACCATCATACATCATCAAGCACCATTCATAAATGACTCTCCTGCCCCAATGAACCAGCAATAATCATCCAAGATCATCATGAACCATCACAGCAGGTGCCGATCCCGATCCGAACCGAGTCAAGCCTTCTCGCCGTGAATTGTGGCAACCACCTTCCTCGTGTGCTTGCTCGTGCGGAACTCGAGGTACCAGATGCCCTGCCAGGTGCCGGTCGCGAGACGGCCGTTGGAAATGGGGATGTTGACCGACGCACCGATCAGCGCTGACTTGATGTGTGCCTGTATGTACCGTATAAATCGTCAATTGACCCATTCCTGATCTGAACGAAGGCAAAAAGAGGGTAAACGAACAGGCATATCATCCTCCCCCTCCGCCGAATGGCGGTACAGATTCCCCTTGGGATCCGCCGGCGCGATGCGGTCCAGCGCATCGCTCATGTCCGCCCGGACATCCTCGTCCCAGTTCTCGTTGAGCGACAGCGCGCAGCTCGTGTGCTGGATGAACAGGTTCAGCATGCCCACCTTGTACTCACGGATCTCGGGCAGCTGCGACAGGACGTAGTCCGTGATGAGGTACGAGCCGCGCGAGCGCGGCGGGAGCGTGAATGTCTTCTGGAACCAGGATGTCGACATCGTTGTTGCTGTATCACTCGTCGGGAGCGGGGGCGGGGCGGGTTTATTGTGGTTGAAGAAGAGATGGAAGATGGACGGGAGGAATTGGGTCAGCGCGCCGATGAAGAGGTTGGGGAAGAAGGCAGCGATGAGGAAGAGGTGGAGCGCGAGGAGTTTGAGCGTGAAGGAGGAGGAGGAAGAAAGAGAAGCCGGCATGTAATTAAAAATATCTTGATGGACGAGGGCGCGCGTGTGGTCGCCCGTCGTCTCGCGTCTCGTCTCGGGGCGGTGGTGGGGAAAGAGGATGTGCGGTCGACGTCGACGTCATTGGCGTCTGCGAGCGTGGGATCCATGGATGCTCCGTGCACTATATCCACATACCTAGATCTCTACCATCTAAACATTTGCGTTAAGAATGTACCATAAAATTAAAAATTAGCAGCATATCTTGCCGTAGAAAGACGACTTTTCAATTTTCTTGGACAGTGAAACGGGTGCTGCGAATCTAATCTAAAATGGAACCATTCAACCCTCAGTATCTATATTCTGGTGAACTACAAGTATTGTAATAGTTTTTGTCAGACGGCACCAGATATGACTGCAATTAGTGGCCTTGGCTTTTTTTGTAGCCAAATGGCATTTTCAGTCCACAGTCTTCTTGCCAACGAAGTTCCTTTGGATTAATGTTCCTAAAGCTAAGAAAGAAAACCCATTCTTCAGCTTCTATATAAGGTAGCACTGTGATATACGCACCGTAGAGACTGGGGTACTGGAGATAGTATTTCGATATCTCGATTCCCCACCCGATATGGAGGATTCACAGAATGAACTCATGGAATTCTCATAACTGTGTCTCCACACAGCAATAATACACTATGGAGCTTTGATTTGCATATACTCTATCATTACCTCCTAGATGTGACGGCGCCCGGTCATAGTATTATTAGCTAAAACTATGGTAGCTTGTCATACAGAATCAAAAGCATGACGGGAAAGGAAAGAATCTGCAGGGCTTTGCGTAGTGTGATATATGTAGGCAAGTAGGACTGGCAGTATCCCAGAGACAAAGGGATGCTCAACACCGCCTACCTTACCACCTAGGTGTGCCGCGCTGTCACACTAGATATATGTACAGGTCACTCATTTCAAATCAATCAATCAATCAATCAGGAATGCTTTGTGGAAGGTCTCTAGGTATATACCTGGAACTCTAGGCCCTTAGACCCTTTCCAGATCCTCGTAACCTCAGATTTGATGCAGGTATGTGTAATATCACTATACACTTTTAGTAGATTTATGGATAACGCGTCCTGTAGGCACATGACTAACTCAGAATATCTTATATCTGTACGACCTAGTCATAGAATGCATATGCTAAAGCTAGATAAACGAGTAAACATGCTGAACATCCGAAATCTATAGATAATAAATTTCAAACCAAGGGCTTCAGCAGCCCGAGGGCAAGTCTTCTTTAATAAAGAGGGTACACCGCATCACGTCACGGGAGGACCACCTCCTCCAGGACCCATATATGCCATTCACACCGTAACCCCGCAACAAAACCCGGGGCCTCCTAGCTCAGTCAGTAAGGTAAGGCGAGATGCTCTCACCTGACCTGACCTTCGAGAGCTCAAGGAGAAAAGGTTCCGGGTTCGAATCCCGGGGGGTAGCGATGGTTGCAGCGGTGCGGTCATCACCAATATTCCTGCTAACACCAGACGAGCTCAGGCCTGAGCCTCCGGGATGGAAAAAACCCTGCCCGCTAAAAGCAAGGCGGGGGTTTTCGTAGCATCCCTTGCCTGCTGACTGTGGTCAGTGGGCTGTGGGTGTAGCTTTTTATAAAGATCTTCTTTCGTTGATCTTTTTGTTGCTTTGCTCTGGGAGCACTGGGGGAGAGAGGGAGTACGCGTTAATAGAACCTTGGCTTCACCTACACTTAAAAACCCTTCCATCCCTCGAGGTCCTATAGAGATCGAAGGAGGATCTGCTATATCGGCGAAGAAGGTTCTATATAATGATTTAAAGGAATCTTTCATAGGTTTTTGGCTTTTGATAATTGACTAGTAGTATAATTGCAAGGTACGCCACATTGAAGGGCAGTATGTTACCATGGGTCCATTAATCGGGGCAGTATTAAATAATATATCGATGTTACATAGAAACAGATGTATTTATTATTTTTATTTGAGACTAGCAGCTTCTTTGGCCTGCTGTGTAGCTGAGGCGCACCCAACCCAGAGTACACTGTTGGTAGCACCTAGCAGTTGCAGACCTGGATCGAGGTTTCTCCTACATCTCATTGGGCCTCAGAGAAGTCAACCCTCGGATATATTGTCAATCATGACTCCATGGCGGGCGCCCTTGATCGACAAGTGAATGATATGATGAGACAGTGGACTTGACAGTCACTGGACAGCTGCTGCAGCCAGGACAGTGAATGCGGACCTCCAGCTGATAGGACTGTCTTCACTGAACACTCATCTCACTCATCCTACTCATCTCATTGATTTGATCTTCTCTAATTCCACAACACAGACACCTTCAACTTTCTTTTGCCCTCACCCTCACCCGCTCATGGACTGAGAGCCATGTCGTCCCAATCTCCGCTACTTCGGCTTCCTGTGGAGCTAGCCCAGGAAATCCTGGCTTTTCTACCGGATGTCTTTTCGCTGAGATCTGCAGCTCTACCTGCTCCTTCTTGTACAACGCGTTTCGTGGCGCCGAGGAAAGAATCACAACTCGAGTTCTCCTAAACCACTTGAATCCAGAGTTTCTGCACGATGCCATCTGTGCACAGGAATCCTCTTCTCCGAGAGAGACTGTTGACATCCTCAAACAGTATCTTGACCATCAGAGACCATTGCCTGTGTTGAAATGGCGTCTATCCGAGGCCCTCTCTATGGGAAAGCTCTACGATCATGTCCACTATTTGCAACTGACCTGGCCTCTAAGGCTCTGGCCAAGAATCCTGTATCCGGCGAGTCTGATATTGCTCCTACACCACCTTTGCAGAGCGAGCTGACGCGCATTGAGCGCGCCCTGGCTCACCTTCGGTCTTTTGCGGAGGCAGTGACATACGAAATGCGTCAGGCACTCTTAGCTCATCCTTTCAAGGTACTCGAACATAACTTCTCTATTTACTATGCCTTACTCCATGCGGTGAGAGTAAGCCCGTATTTAACTCTCGCTGAGTATGGCCCTGAAGATGAGAGAGAGCATATCACAAGACCTGTGTTCCAGGATTCAAATACGGGTCCCGAAGACATTCGGCGCTGGGCACACCAGTCGGAAACATCCGACAAGTTTGTGTTTTCTAAGGCGCAGAGACCGCTGCGCAAGTAGGCATATGTGATGTGGGACCGTGAGAGACTGGATTCCTGGAATAGATTCGGACGACCATGGCATGGACTCGATATCGAGGTGTGGAATGAGATGGAGATAGAGAGAGTTTGCGTAAAGCGTGAAAGACTTGAGGAAAGCGCGAGGATTATGATCCAACAGGGTAAATTGCAACCGATTGATAGGGGAAACATTTGCTAAATATTTCCGGCCCCTGATCAATACATGACCCAATGATAGGATGACCAGGTCACTTCACTGCCATATTACGTGTGGACAATCTTCTAAAGTGACCTTTTCTTTTCCTTTCCTTTTTTTAACCATATTGATTCATCCTTTACTAGCAAGTGATCTTCTGCAGTAGTCAGTTCTCACAGTCACCTCGATACCAACCTCGATACCATATACACTATGCTGTAGGTCAAGACACGTACTGCTCTGTACATACAAAAATCCAGAAGAAGCTCACTTCCTCATAATCTGGACACCGAGCACTTAACAGATACCAGAACGAGCTGGAAAACTCAGATAAGTAGTCGCCCTATACTGCTACTGCCATTCTTCGTCTGTACATGTAATTCTGTAATATTCACCCATCTCCTTCCCACCCCCTCTCCTCTTCTCCTGATCCTAATATGTTAAACGCATAGGTCCTATAGCCGGTCAGAATCCCTCAACGGATAGGTACCCGCCTATCTAGACACTAGAGTGTTCTACAAGACCCGATCCGGCTTAGCCGCTGAGATTGTAAAGGAAAAGGCTATCTAACAGCAAACCCTGCAGGATTCTCTCAACGAGAACTCCAAATATCTAAGTACGGTACCTAATATGTGCGTCCATCGGGCATATGTCTACCTAGTCTGATCTATCACTATATGTACAGTACATATATATTCAACAGATGAATCTACATACCTATCTAGGCTAGGTAGATACCTGACGGCTGGGCTGCATCCCGCGCCCAGCCTATTTCTAAAGAGAAAGAAACAAGAGAAAAGAGGACTTGAAGTCCTCCCACGTGTCTTTCTTGATCATCCAAATTACATAGTAGGTATTTGCGTGTCTAGAACCTATCTAGTCCGTACAGTATATATAATAAAGCGCTGTATGTATTCTTTTCTTTTTGTTCCAATGTGTACAGCCATTTCTCTAGTCTTGGCTCTTTTCAGCTGGCTTCCAAAGGTATTCAGTAAGAAGCTTTTGAATAGGTTGGCCTGAAAACCATGGTCCCTGTTCAGGTTCAGTAGGGTTGTGTATGGCGACATGACCGCCTTTTCTCTTCCCAACACCAGCTTCTGTATGTGTGTGAAATATAGCCGATGTAGTTTCTTTTTCTTATCTCTTAGTACACAGTACTGAACTATACTCCTAAACACCGTCCCGTATGTACATACATATACCAACCGCTTTTTTGTAAGAAAGGGTCCTTCCATCCAACGACTTTCATGAGTCTCACAACCCAGAGAGATGCTTGGATATTTTATATCTTCAATAGTTATACGTCGTAGATATACGTTTCATGCAATCGTCCATGAGATAACCTATAAAAAATCGCATTGCGTTCATCTCGTATGACGCCGGCTCAAATCAAGAAGCCTCGCGCCGCTGGCAGTGGTCTCTTCCCGTTCGAGTTTCTCGCTCGGTAATAGAATCTGGGTGTATAGTTAGAAATCAGAGAACAAACGTATTATGCGGTCATTTTTTGTAAAAAAAATTTACTTACAGCACGATCGAGCTCATACGGGAGCCCACGATGACGACCTCGGATCATCATCGCGCAGATCACAAGCTTGCTCAGAGTGTGGAACTGTCCACACAGTGAGGTGTTGACGGTGGGATAGCCAAGGCTGAGGCCGACGTTGCCGCTGTAATGCAATGAATTAGCACGTCCACTCTCGATTGGAAAGATGAATCTAGGGACATACTATGCCGACACGACCTCGAAGAAAATGGAAAAGATTTGAATTGCCTGACGGGTGAGTTTTGTCAGCAGGTGATGTATAAAATCTTGAAGAAAGGCAGAAAGAAAAAGAAAAGCTCACGTAGTCGTCCTTGTCAGCAATGCGAGGTCCTTCCACAACGGAGATGAGGAATACCCCCAGAGAGATGTACCACGTGTCAAACGAGAGCTGCTTTCTGAGGTGCGCTCCGATGTATGAAACTGCCTGAGTCTCATCGATCTCCTCATTCTGGCTGTATATGCCAAGGGAAGATTCCTCGTAGATGTTCGTCCTAAATGCCAGTCACTTGCTGTCTCCGTGGAATGGAAGGCCACTATACGTACTGTCTAACACTCATGGCTATAGGGAATACAGAGATATACATCATGACTGCCGGAGCGTTAGTGACTTCTTGACATGGGACCATCATATGAGGTTCGTACCCATAAGGCTGAATTGAACAGCTGGATGCACGTTGGCGAGATTAAAGGTCGCCGTTCCAGTGGTGCGTGAAGAGGCTGCTTGGAAGATGGTCGCGACTATACGATGTCCCGGCGAGAGGTTGCTCACTTCGGGATTGTGCAGATCCAGCACCAGCATCAAGATGATGTCCACAAGATTGAGAACGACAAGTATTCCAAGCAGCATCCAGGTTGAACCGCTTGGAAAGAGGAGGGTGTAGCAGCGCCGAGGGTGGTCGAGTAGGAAATTCAGGGGCTCTTTCAGTGCCGAATTCCGCGGGACCAGCTTAAATAATATCCAGATGATGAGCCTTAGCAGGCAGGGATAAGCGGTGTTCCCGACATAGATCAAGAACGTCATCAAGAGCATTGGAAATATTGCGGTCCTAAAGTGGATCATTGAATCTGGCGTAAGGGTGAGCCCCAAGTTGTTATATGTTGTCATCGAAGAGTAGATTCCCCTGAAATCGAAACACGATCAGAGGAGCTCTCAACTGGATTCTGTAAATACGTACCACCACGTTTTATCCTGCCCGAGGGATTCCAGATAGTCTTTGTACTGGCGGCTCGAACCATGGATCCATCCAATCAGACAAATTGCTCCAAAGACGTGAAAAAAAACGTAGTATGCTGGGTTGAAAAATGGTAAACATGTGTCCAAAATATCGGTCCCCTGACGATGAACTCACCCACTACAATCTTTGCCAGCAACTTGAGACTCCGATACTCAATTCCTCCCAATTCCTCCCTCTGTTCCTCTGTTAGGTCTAGGAATTTAGAGTTACGGCCAATCGTCGGCTTGTAGGACAGATAGGGCATGGATGGTGAGGGCTTTTTTGACGTTGTTCTGCTAAGTGATCTGCTGCTTCTCAACCTGAGATCTCTCCCTGGACGTTCACCCAAAACAAAGGCCGAGGAGGTCACCCGATCTATTGAAGAAGCATGCGACAGGATCTTGTTGACGCTTGGCAATTTTCTATGCGGTCCAGGTTCATCAGTTTCCACAGGTTTTGCTGCAGGTTCTTGAGAACCGTTAGCGGCATCCACTCCAAATAAAGTCCACAGTGGAAGTTACCATCCTCGGCGTCCTCCTCGTCAATCTCATGAGGCATAGCACCTTGAAAAGTCGTCAGCCGCGAATTTTCTCTGGTCACATCACCTCTGATCGTTGATAGTACCTCGTTCGACGTTTCTTGGACCCGGGATCCTCAGTGCTTTGTCGTGACCAGTCACGCGAGGCTTTGGGTCAGCAAAGCTGATATGTAGAGAACCCGCTCCATCATCATTAGCAGGGGATGTGATCTTTGCCCTGTTCCACCCAACATATATGAGCGAAAATCAGCACCCCGATCGGTCAACTGAAAGGGACAAACCCATTGGTGCCACCAGAGTTATCCACACTCGACGAATGACCCACATCAGCATCAGCAGCAGTAGTGTCGCTCTCACACTTCCTTTCCAAAGGAAGCTTCGTGCGTGGATCTCGTTCGTCAGAATTACAGCCATGTTTTCCGACGAGTTCACTGCTTTGGCTGCGTCCCTGGGACTGTACTGTATCAGAAGGTGACGACGACGTGTCAACTAATAACTGCACTATCAGCGGCTATCCACAATCGACAGTCAGCAAGGAGGACCTACGAGGTTGAGAAAGCATGCGGTCGCGTTGCAGCTTCTTCTTGAACCAATACAGCCGGACGAACACGACAATGGGATTGATGAAGCCAATGTTCGCCAGCAGAGGGATGAAATATATTACAAGTTGCTGGTACAGTTTGAGATCCTTGACGTCGATGCTGTTATGGATCCATACCAGTCAGTCGGGAGTTCATGTAAAAGACGGCGGAGAACGCTGGAATACTGACGTGTTGAGGCCCGTCATGGTGGCAGCGCTGACCCCGAAGAAGAGAGCATCGATGGCCGCCATATTCCTGGCCGGGTATATAAGGATCATGCCAACGATGCTCAAGGCCACTATATACGCATCTAAAAAGAGACGAGCGTCAGAGGGCACTCCCGACGACAGGCTACCATGGAGAGTGCGATCTCACAGTGCAATCTGATGAAATTTAAACGTGGCTTCCACATCTTTGCCGAGATCTGGCCTCTATGCAAATCACCATGAGCGAAACGAGAGGGCAGATGGTGTGTAAGAGAGAGAAGGCAGGTCCTAGGGTCTTCAGTTCATCCTTATATCTCGACGCCTGCGCACGTGTGGTGGGGATGGAGATCCCACGGGTAGGGAAACCTTCCTTCTGGTCCTCTACATGAACACACAAAAACACCAGTAGTCCAAATTCTTGGGAAACTTTTACGTATTTCGTTCTACGGGACTGGATTCTTTCATCATACACCCAGGTAATGTCCGGAAAGCTGTGGTGGTGGTGTCAAAAGCCCCACCCGATGATCATCGCGCGGGCAGGGGCAGGAGTGGCATCCGTGATGAAGCTGCAGTGGCTGAGCAAGCTTGGCTGAAGCTCTCCAGTATTAAGTATACAGGAACGGCTGGGCATTTCGTCATGGCTGGGAGGTGGACTGATAGCACCGAACTTGATGATCTGAGCGGCGAGTACAGTACTCCGTAGGTCTATGAACTCGGTTGCCAGATTGGTAACAAGTCCCTGGGAGGCTCTGCTGACATGGAAGGCACACGAAAACCGAAGGTGCTCGAAATCTAATCGAGGTCATCAAACAGCGGCTTTTTCATCATGGTGGGATGACGGGACCGAGGTCGAGCATATGAGGGACTTTTTGCAGCCACAGGATGGACGGGCACTAACGAAGCTCGCCGCGCTCGACCCCGGAGCGCGACCCCGTGCATCGATCCAGAGCCCACGCGAGATGCTTCATGCCACCGCTATCGCCCGCTCTCGAGAACGAAAGTGGAGCTTAGGGCTGCTTTCTTGTCCCCTCCACCCCTCCCCAGGTCGTCTCTTACCAAATACGGCTGATCGGCTGGAGCATCTTCTGCTTGTCCAGATACCTGCGGCCTATCAAGACACCCTCGATGTCGCCCACGCAGAGAAATCATGGTCCGATATGGACGGAGCGGTATATAAATATAAATTCCGACAAGACGGCTCACCCTACCACTCCCGCCCCTGTTCTTGAAACCCACCCGATGTCATGATCTGCTGCCGGTTTCCAAATGGGCACGATATGGTGGTCTCAGATCAACCCCGCAGTTGGTGACTACGACACCTCTGGCGGACAGGGAAAAAAAAGGGATCCATCCAGAGGACCTGCTACGACGAGTTCAGACACTTCGAGTGTGCTTTAACAGTGACTCTGTTCCTTCTTTGATAGCTAGTCAAGCAGCAGGAGTCGGGAAAAGTCAGGATCTCTAAAGATGCCGACGCTCGATCTGACCAACTTCAACATCGTCTGCGCGACTCTGGGCGGATTCATCACGCTTTTCGGGCTGGTCTCGTATCTGCTCAAGGAAAGATTCTACATGTCAGAAGCATGTCAGTGTTCTGCTCGTTGATCGATAAATCGTCCATTCTCACCTGGCACAGTGATATCGATGCTGGCAGGTGTTGCCTTCTCTCCGCATGCCGCCAACTTCATAAGACCCTTCGACTATGCCCTTGGATCGCCGAGGAATCTCGACCTCATTACCCTGTACTTCACCAGGCTGGTCCTCGGTGTGCAACTGGTTCTTGCAGGGGTCCAACTACCGGCCCGTTACCTGCAGACGCAGTGGAAGAGCCTGGCCCTCTTGCTGGGACCCGGTATGGCTGCCATGTGGATGTGCAGCAGCCTTGTTATATGGGTAATGGTTCCAAATCTTTCCTTCCTCCACGCTCTCATTGTTGGCGCATGTGTCACGCCAACTGATCCGGTTCTTTCAAACTCCATAGTCAAGGGTAAATTTGCAGATAAGAACATTCCCCGCCCATTGCAGAGGATCATTATAGCGGAGTCTGGCGCCAATGACGGGCTGGGCTATCCGTTCCTCTTCTTTGCGCTTTACCTCATGAAATTCACAGGCGTTAGCAGCGATGGAGCCACTGGAGTCGGAGAAGCAATGGGGATATGGTTTTATGACACTTGGGGATATATCATTATCCTGAGCATCATCTATGGGATCGCGGTCGGTTGGCTCGCCGTGAAATCGCTCCATTGGGCTGAGTCGAGGAGATATGTGGATCGAGAGAGCTTTCTTGTATTTGCTATATCTCTGGCGGTAAGTCTGCCCTTCTGGTGGGGACACGAGCGAGGGCTCACAGTTCACAGTTATTTATAGTGGGAACATGCGGGATGATCGGAACTGATGATCTATTAGCCTGCTTCGTCGCAGGCAATGTTTTTACATACGAGTAGGTTCCATTTCATTGAGCTCCCCAAAATCTGATGCGCCATTAACAGAGCAAGCGACTGGTTCCGTCTCGAGACCCAGGATGATTCTCTCCAGCCGACGATAGACATGCTTCTCAACCTGTCAATCTTCATGTGGTTTGGTGCGGTGTGCCCGTGGCCATCGTTCGTCCAGAATGATGGCATCATTCCCATTTCTCGGCTCATCTGTCTGGGTGTCCTGATCCTCCTTCTCCGTCGGATGCCCATCATCTTCGCGACGCACAAATTCATACATCAGGTCGAGCAGTTCTCGCATGCACTATACCTGGGTTTCTTTGGCCCTATTGGGGTCGGCGCCATCTTCTACTTATCCGTCGCTCGAAAATTCCTCCAGGACGACGTGCTTGCTGGGGGCCAGCCGCGAGAAGATGCAGAAAGGCTCGCAGACACCCTCAATGTGATTGTCTGGTTCCTTGTTATTTGTAGCATTGTGCGTCCTCGTCCCCATAGTAAAGCACTGGTGCATAGAATTATCTGTTTTCTGACGAGTGATCAGATCGTCCATGGTCTTTCCGTTCCTCTGGGAAAAGCCGGCTTCCACATCCCGCGCACCTACAGCCGATTTGTGACGATTGATTGATTGCCAAAACTCCGGAAATATCGAGACTGGAAGAATTTGGTGCACCGACATGTGAAAGGTATAGAAATTGCAGCAATGAGCTGTTAGCTGCTGCTTGACTGGGTGCCAGTGACAGGATACAGGGATCAATGATACATGTACATACATACAGAAGAGTTAGGTAGATACGTTCCTGGATGGTCTTCACGTTAGTTTCCAGAAGCGACGATGACGAATATTAAACTTGAATTATCACAAAAGCACCTGTGTATCTTCAGAGTGACTAAGGCTGGCCAAGGAGCTTACCAGCGGAGCCGACAGATAGGAGAACAGCAGCAAAAAGGTAAAGGTCAGGTTAGCACTCATGTTGAAACCTAGCTAATGCTCAGTAATCTATCATACTGGGTTCTTTTAGAGTTTCTCGACTCTGGCTCTGCCAGCCATGTTTGGAGATCAGCATCAATCAACCCGTGCCCGGTTCGGTCTATTTTAGATATGCACTTACCTTTTGATACTAGGAGATTGTTGAAGAAGTAATTATTATCTATCTGGTCTTGGTCCAACAAGGAGAGTAGCACCCCGGAACGAAAGGTGTGGCTGGTTGAACAAACTGGACATGGCTAAACAAAGAATAAGATGATGGTTGGATAATACAGCAGATAAAATAATAATGCCAAGATCTCATTATGCATCTTACACCGCCGCATAGTGGACCGAGCGCGAGCCTTCAACGTCATGCGTCTAACTGCGTAACAGACAGAAGTAGAACGAAAACTGTCCCAACAGAATATCTTAATTGACTTATTTGTTAACGTCGCAGAAGAATAATGTCAAGATATATGTATGCAGTCTCCAAGGGCTCCGTAGCTGGAGTGTGGCTATGTCTAGGTATTTTAGTATTCCAGGCTATATGTATCATAGAGCATTGTGGAGTCTACTTTGCGGGATTATTTTCGTCCACAGATTTGAAATGCCGAAAGACCTAACTGACTCTTGCCCCCAACCCAACTTCGGAAATTAGCAGGGACGAGGGTTTTTTCCTGGGTTCGAGGAATGTATTACCGACCTAGTAGAAAGTACCTAGTCGTTCTGGATACTAGGTGGAGATATCGATGTCTGCAGTCCCAAGGGCTTGCGCAACTTCCCCCCCCTGATTTGTCAGGTCTGACTTCGTCTATTGCTTGCACGGAGCATGGCCATAACACCGACTGGCTATGAGAGCGATTTACTGTGCCTATAGAGAATAGAGACCTTCCGGGCTTGCGAAAAGCACCTGCCCCAAGCTATTGCTTCCGTTTGTGGCCAGCCTTCTTAAGTCTGTTTATGCGCCCACTTCTTTCCTTCGCCGTCTTCTTCTCGCATTTGTCTCCCGTCACCGATATCCTTTGTCAGCAATGTCTTCGATTCAACCTTGAGCTCCCTATGATACACTTTGATTTCGTGTCACTCGTCACAATGCAGGGCTTTTTCGCGTCTGCCCCTCAGAGTGACAATGTTACAGCCATTAAGTGACGGGTCTGTGCTCGTGTGGGCACCTCATTCAGGGAGCTTCCGCTGCCTTTTGGTCTCCTGGAGCCTGGAGGCGCGGCTCTGCAAGGTACCACACACTCTGCGTCCTTGTTATTCAATGAACACAATTCCAGATGCTCACATCATCTATACGCGCCCTTGCGCGCGTGGCGCCTCGGATCCCTATCCTCTCGAGGCTACGATCGAACTTCATCATCCTCCATTACATCTACATCATCTCCTGGATAGTTGTCGGGTCTCTGATCATCTATCCTTGGGGGGAAAATATTAAATACATCGACGCCTTGTTCCTTGCATGCAATGCAGCGACACAGGGCGGCTTGAATACGGTCGACCTCAACCTCCTTCACGGATACCAGCAAGCAACACTGTGGTTGGTTTCGATACTCACGAACAAGATTCTTATCCATTCGCTCCTTGTGCTTGTCCGTCTACATTTGTTCGAGAAGCGTTCCTACTATGTGATCCAGGATGCCACCACGGCTAGTCGGTTCCGCGCAAGCTCCGAAACCGAGGCAACGGCTAGCAAACAATATGGCAGCGAAAGGGGAGAAAGCATAATCTCTGAAGACAACATAACAGCCTACGTCGGTACTGGAAACAATAGGCAGGAGGAGGAAGGGCGGGCTGAACCCCCAGACGTGGGACGAGGAGGAGAGGGATTTAGGCCTGAATTGCGTTCTACAAGGCGCGTAGGTGCAGTTCATGATTCGAAAATAATAGACAATCACGAATTGGAGGATGGAGACGATGATTATCATAATTACGATTACCGATCTTCTCGACCATTTGAATCGAATTCGTCAAGATTGTCAAGCCCTGCGCTTACCATGTCGTTAGCAGCATATAGAAGCGGTTTTGAAGAGTCTCAGTCCATTCCATGTCCGGGGAATGATGATCGCAGGCACCTTTCCGAAGATTCAAGCAATGAGAAGAGCGGAGGAGATCCAGGCTCATTCAGACAGAGCGGAGCTCGTGGAACTCAGCAGACTTGTATCAGGCATTGGTTTGGATCATTTGACGGGAGATCACAAAGAATTTCCGAGGAGCAGGATAACGCAATTGAAGAAGCCGAATTGGGACTCGGAACTGAGCGAAACCTGCTGTTGCAGGCAGAAACTCGGCGCATGTTACCTGACGTGTGGGAAGATGACAGGGGGCCCACATCATCGTTATTATTTTCCAAAGACTGGTTGCAACGGATGGCGGATAGGTTACGATCGCGCCGTCGCCGCCACGAGGACAACAACAAGCCTTCACCGTACTTGGACCCGGATACTGCAGGAGTCAGCAGTGCTGCCGATCCAAGTGAGACAGAGACCCGGAGCATAGAATACCGAGCATCGACAACTCTGTTTTCCATTCTCATCAGTTATTACCTGCTTTCCCACCTGTCCGGAGTTATACTGCTGGCACTGTGGATCAACTCGGACGCGAAGCATGGATCTATTCTCGAGGCTGCCGGTGTAGGCCGTACATGGTGGAGCGTCTTCACTGCTTCATCCGCGTTCCAGAATCTGGGGCTTACGCTCACACCCGACTCGATGATCTCTTTCCAAGACGCTGCTTTTCCAATTGCAGTCATGACATTCTTGATGATCATCGGGAACACCGGCTTCCCTTGTATTCTGCGTTTTATCATTTGGATGCTCTCGAAGATCGTTCCACGGACAAGTTTGCTGCGGGAGGAGCTGCAGTTTCTACTGGACTACCCAAGGCAATGTTTTGCGCTGCTTTTCCCTCGAAGGGCAACATGGTGGCTCTTTGGCATTCTAGCTCTTCTGAACGGAATGGACATGGCATTATTTCTACTTCTGGATGTAAGCTACCACCACACCCTTGCCCTTGCTGGATCTGCCTTGGATGAAAGCTGACAGACAATCTATGTGCCGTGCTGTACATACAGCGGGACAATCAAAGGACCAAACCCCTGTCTCGTGGCGTGTGGATCGTCGACGCTTTATTCCAAGTCACCGCTACTCGGACAGCAGGATTCTCTATCCTGCCCCTTTCGAGACTCCATCCTGCGATGCAGGTCTCCTTTCTGGCGATGATGTATGTCTCTGTTTTCCCGACCGCCATCTCCATGCGGGAGACAGATATATATGAAGAAATAAGCCCGGGGATCTATATCGACGACGACGACGACGACGACGACGACGAAGAAGAAGAAGACTTCGGTAGCAACAATGATAATCATAGCGGCCGAGTGGAAAGCAGAGAGTGGAGCGTAGCAGGAACAACCCACATGCATCAGCACCAGCTCGTCTTCGACTTCTGCTACATCTCCCTGGGTCTGTTCACCATCGCTCTCAACGAGGGCGCCCGGCTGCGACATCGAAAAGAAGAACCCTCCTTCAACCTGTTTTCTGTGCTGTTCGAGATCGTCTCCGCCTACGGCACGGTCGGCCTTTCCCTGGGGTACCCCGGCACCGAGACCTCGTTCAGCGCGCAGCTGGGCACGTTTTCCAAGTTGGTTATTATTGCGATCCAGATCCGTGGTCGACACCGCGGTTTGCCGTATGAGCTTGATCGCGCTGTCTTGTTCCCGTCTGGGTGGCATGAGACGGAAGAAGGCTTTGCTCCGGAAAGCACGGTGAGCGCGAGACGTCGCGATTCAAATATCAGCCGTGTATATATTTAGCAGCAGTAGGAGTGGAACGAAGGTATGTACCCCTCATGCTTGAATTACCGTGAAAGTGCGAGAGAGCTTTGGGGGCAGGGATGAGAGTATATATATATATATATATATATATATATAAGATATTATGCATAAAGAAGTATTCCTATCTTTTCTCTTTTATAGACCTCTTTTGGATATATATCCATCATGTTATATGCTCGAGGAAGTTCTCGAGGGTCAATCTAGGCAGCATCACAGACACCAGCATGCACGCTAGGGGGATTGCTGCTGGCTTCGCCCCAGTTTGCGCTTCCCAGCGCCTGACCCGCTGCGGTAGAATCGTCCGCCCGGATCTGAAGAATCCACAAGTCAGTCATCGATCCCTCTCACTGGAGTAGCACCTCGCCTTTCAGGGAGTATCAAGGGACTTACATAGTACTGCTTGTCGACGTAATACCACCAGTCCTGGCTGCGGAAGGCGTTGTCGGTGGACTGGCTGATAGGATCGTTCCAGCCGGTGTTGCGGGTGTCGAAGTTGGCGTGCTTGGACCAGGCGACGTAGACCTTGGGGTGGTCGTTGTTCTGGACGCCGTTGGGGTCGATGGCGTCGCCGGCCTGGATCTCCTCGGTGGTGAGGGTGTTCTGGATGTCGCCCCAGGCGAGGTCGTGGTAGCCCTGGTGGGCGGAGAGGAGGGCGCGCGAGGGCGCCCACATGTTGTTGCTGTCCTTGGTGTGGATGACGACCACTCTTTCCCAGTCGCTGGAGACGTCAGCGGTGGACATTCCCAGATAGAAGAGATCTTCCCTCGGTGATCCTTACTAGTCATGTCCCGTGTCGATGGGCCCAACCGTCGCCCCGTCCTTCTCGTAGAATAGGTTGTACACGACGCGCACATCGCTGTCGTTGCACTTGCGGTACGTGTAGTAGACGGGGAACGCCGGGCCCGGGTTGCCGATGGGCACGCCCGGGTTGCGGCAGTTGCAGCCGACGTCGGGATACTCGCAGCGCGGCGCGGGCGGCGTCTGGTGCGCGGCGTCGTAGACGTCCGGGGTCGTGGGCGACCCGGAGAAGGCCCAGGTGGGATAGCAGGGCGGCTGGTCCATGGCCTGGCCGAAGAACCACAGCGGCGCGTAGCGGTCGGCGAGGTCGAGGCCGCCGGCGTTGAGCAGCGCGGTCATCTCGTCGTCGGTCAGCTGGGTGACGGCGACGGCGGTCGAGGCCGCCAGCGCGGCGGGGAGAAGGTTCTTGAGCAGCATGGTGAACACCGGACCGTAGAAGAACTGTCGAGAATCAAAGATCCAAGGACGGAGTAAGAGTAGTAAGAGTAATACGCTGCTCACACAACCCCTACGCCTGGGGCTGGGGCTGGGCCATCAGACAGATAGATCAGCGAGGGAGTGCTCTGCAGGAGAGAGACCAGGTCTCCCATGGTCAGGTCCGGTCAGGTTAGGTAGGACTTGAACGTCCTTAATAAGGAACTTTCGATCTCTGCAAGAGAGAGGCGTACACCGTACGGCACCGTAGCATCTGATCCGTGCAAGAATGCAAGGGCGGGGAAACGTGAACGGGGGAGACCTTTCGGAGACAGCCCGAGATGAACAAAGAAGAGTAAGCCCGTCGAACGAACGAATCGCCCACGCGCCCTGGCCGTCCCGGGACGTTTGTTTGTCAACTGCCGTCTGGGGCTGCGGGGCCGTGGACTTGAGGCCAGAGACAGACGATCGGCGCTGCGATGCAACACGGCGGAGCGACGGCCTCGAAACGGTGAAACGGGCCGGGGAGTTTACCCGGGTTTAATTAAATTAAAAATTCCCAGGAAAGAAGCTTGAAGTGAAAAGAGTGCTATTTTTATGTTCCGTTCGAACACACCCCTTGACCCAGGGTTTCCTACCCCGTGATCCCTCGATTGATTACGGCGCGTGTACTGTACTTCTGCCCCATCTTGAAGAAATGGAAAAAGGCAATCCGCCTCATCCTGCAGCGGCCGCCACGACAGCGACACCACCAACTTCGGCCACGGCCGATGCAATCCACCGCCAACGGACCGGGAGGATCTGGATCATTATTTGCCCCCCAAAGCGCCCGGCCGTCTGCAGGACCGTTGCCCTCCCTTCTCTTCTGCACAGCACGCTACGCCGCCAATCATCCGGGCCACGTGCATGCCCACAGAGACAGGTTACCACTTTAGGTGGTATGTGTACCTGTCACCGCTGTTGCTACTTCGTGGAGAGTGCTCCGGTTATGATGTTCGGTGATAAATGGAGCCAAGATGGCAACAAGGAAAAAAAAAAGACAAAGCCAATGTCAAGATATGGGGTGAAAACATATATATATATAGACCAGGAAGAAGACCCGTACCCATTGTTGTCAAACAAAGAAAAAGGCAATGTTACTCATTTCCAAGGCTGTCTTGAACAGTTTTCGATCTTATTTATGTACTCCAACAGTTCTTTTTTTTTTAAAAAAAATCAGGGAGGGGAAAGAGAATTTTTCCCACATGCGGAGAAGAATCTGGATTTTTTAACCTGCTGTATCGGTTCGGTCCAGTGGGGGAGGGGGGTTGTTGGGGTACTGGGTTAAGGAGTGGAGTAGCAAAGCAAAAAGCAAAAAGAGGGGGTTGAACTGTGAACAAATCATGCTGTTCGGTCACTGGTACATCATGTCTGTTGATTAACGTATGGATGAATGGCAAATTGCGCTCGTTCTCTTTGCTCATCCGTCCAGGGAAAAAAAAATACTTAAACGCTGCCATCATTGCCTTTTCTTCCTGCCTTGTTTCATTGAAGAGAAGAAAAAAAAGATTGAAAAAGGTAAAAAATGTCGCCGAGACTCCAACTCCATATCATTCAAAATCGACCAAAAAAAAGATATCAAAGCACGCAAGGCAGGGACCTCCCTTCTGCTTTCGCCTTCTGCTTTCGTCGTTTCATGGCTAGGTCTCCACCTTGTTGCCGTAATCATCCAGCAACTCGCTGCGGTTGTCTATCCCGGACCACTTGGGCTTGCCGTCCATGATCTCGACGACGCGCCTGCTGTAGAAGATATGGCAGCTATCACGCAGGTCGTTAGCTGGAAACTTCGCAGACAAAACATCTATGTCATCTACAGAACCAATCGCGGGGGCCGGGGGGGG
>JGI26058J51888_1000555_pt1 | contig 19568 bp, 25 predicted proteins | sample HigsolmetaSP110D_FD_51888 | JGI IMG/M metagenome (IMG submission 51888) | reverse complement strand
CCCCCATCCAACCCAATACATACAAATAGGACAGTACTCACGTATGTGACTGCAGTAATATTCGGCCAACCACCCGTCCACTGCCCCCGCGCGGGCGACTGCTACTGCGACGTCTACGGCCTGTGCGACCGGCGCTGCGAGGCCCCCGACCGCTGCGAGGGCCAGTACACGCTGCCGCCGTTCGCGACGCTGCCCGACGGCTGGCCGCGGGTCGGGTGGCAGGGCGAGCCGAGGAACTTTTCGGGGCCGCTGTAGCCTTTAGCATGAGAGAATAAGTGTATACACATATATATACATACATATATATATATATCTCATCGAGCTACGTGCACGTAGGGAGCCGCGGATCATCGACCGTTGTTGAGTTCGACTTTTCCATATCGTCGCTCATGCTCAGGCCGGCAATGTGGAGAGAATTCTGCTATCTGATCTATGTATGTATGTACATGTACAATACATAATGCGGAAGCTTGGAGGTTAATCGAATCAACTGAACTGTTTCTTTCATTGTGCTTTGCTTTATACTTCCGTAAGATCATGCCTATATGTAATGTAGCTATGCATGCCTACATACCCCATCCAACGCCTTGGTATGTATTAGACTATGGATACTTACCTACATATCCACCCTATGCTTTCGTAGATATAGAAGCAGGAGCAGCAGCCGTGCTAGCAGCTGTAGGATCGACCGTACACGTCGGCGCCGTCAAGGGCGGGTCGATCGTCGTCGTGGGAGGAGCGCCAGGCACGCGCTCCGCCCTGACCAGCACGGGGATCATGCCGCCCGTGGCGAGGGAGAACGGCCGGTGGCCGACGACTTTGAGGATGCTCGTGATGGCGCCCGAGTGTGCGGTGAAGGAGATGAACGTGCTCGGGTCGTGGGTGAAGACGTCGTCCAGAAGCCTGCGGAGACGTGCGTCGCGCTGGGAGTCGGACTCGCGCCATTCGGCGTGCCAGAGGGGGTCGGTCTCCGCGAAGCCGTCCTCGAAGATGTAGAGAGGGTATTCCGCGTGGATGGCGGATTTGGATGAGCGGAGGTCGCAGGTGTGGATGCCGATTGTCTCGCGGAGGAGCTGTTGACGTCAGTCCGATTTTTTTTTGTTTTGTTTCGTTTTTCTATTGCCATAGTGCTTCGGGAACGTTGGTTAGAGCGCGCACCTCCTTGATAGTTGGCCGGAACGGGTCCGTATGCGGAATGCCCAGGCCCTTAAACGTGATGTTTGCCGTCGCGAGACAGCGGTTCAAGGGACTGACGTAGTACGACTCCGGGAACGGGATCTTGTTCTCGATCTGCTTCTCCCACGCACCATGCGCGACCTCAGCCTGCGCGATGCCCGTGTCCGTGAGGCGCGCATCGACCCAGGTCATGGTTCCGTTGCCGTCTTGGAGGGACCAGTAGCACTGTACGGTCTCAGCACATACATGTATTTCAGAAGTTCATAAGAACGCGCGCGCGCGCGCGCGAGAGAGAGAGAGCGCGTACATCCCATGCCTCAGTCCCGTAGAACTCCTCCGCAACGTTGTGGTACCCCTGACCGTGGCGGCCCAGGAACAGCACCTTGTATGCGACATCGTCACCGCTCTCGCGGTTCATCGTGCGCACCTTGTGCTCGAAGCGCTCCCATTGCGTCTTGCGGCCGTCGGGGTCGATCTGCGCATCCGTGTCGTAGGTCCGGTTGATGAGGCCGAAATTGGTCGAAACCTGGAGGCAATCAGTATCGATCAGCGCTCGTGTCGCTTACACAAGCGCATGCGATCCGATTGGCGCAGAGAGTGTGATATGGAGACGTACATAGTCGAAGGTGCTGGGATCTGTGGCGGGATCGTCTTGCAGGAAGTACCCGGTGACCGTGCTGTAATTGAGGTAGGACGCGAAGGCCACGGACTCGGCCATGGCGGCGAATCTAGCAAGGAGGACGGTCGCCAGAAGCAGGACAGGACTGCCGGCCATGCTGTTAGCTGCGTGATCTCTCTTTCGATGACGGCGGAGGTCGAAGCTGATGCGGGGGAGGAGGTTGGTGGTACTCGGCTGCAAAGTGCTCTACTACACGCCCTTCTATGCCAGGGGGAATACCTACACGATCACCACGATCCGGCAGGCTTGTCGCCAAGGCCGCCTATGACCACGTCCGTCATAGTCGTCCTCGCGGAGCAGGGGCAGGTGGTGTTCGTCCTGACGGACGCGGGGTCTCGGGCGGAGCGGGAGCATCGCGTCCAACGCCAGCGGGGCATGCTTGCACGGGACGGTGGAGACGGGGTGACGGACCAGCTGTGGATACCGAGAGACTAAGGAGTGGGATTGATAACGTTTGAAGACTCGGATAAGCGGACAGAACGATCAAGTCCTACCAACTGGGGACTGATAATCTCATGCTAGTTTAGATGAAGTCGAGAGGTTCCTGTTCCTGGGCCAGCAACCTTCCCCGTCTCCCGCCATGGATCCACGGGCACGTCCGCCACGTGCAGGCCCGCCAGCCATCGCGGTTGACGTCAAGCCATATAGATCTCCTGAAATCATTCTGTGCTCGTCTCGCACGAGTGCAAGACGAGGGCAATCGTATTTCCTATTTATTCCCTTTCACCTCATCTCCAATTCACGTCACTTCCTCAATTCCGTTTCAGCTTCTCTCTCCAGTTTATAGGCAACCTTTTTATTACCGAGCGAATTGAAACACCTAGTCACCACGGCGAAATCCAAAATGGACAATAATCAGAGTCCTCCTAACGGGCAGCTTGCCAGCCCCCGTCCCGGAACCCGGGCCGGCAACAAGCGCCAGGCCAGCGAGGACTTCTCCCCCAATGCCATCCGCAGGCGAGCCCGCAGGGAGTCCATGACCGACGCGGAGCGGACGCTCGAGCGCGCAATCCTCGCCGATCGACAGGCTGTCTTCTGCGCGCGCAGAAAACTCAAGAGCTCCGAGGCGTACAAGAAGGCCAGCGACCAGGAAAAGAAGCAGCTGTTTGAGCAGGTGAAGAAGGATGTTCTGGCTCGGCGGTACGTCAGATGCCATATTAGTGGTAGTAATTTATGCCCATTGGTAGCAGTTACTGATGAAGTTTAGGACCCTGGATAAGCGTTCTGCAGAATACATCTCCCAGCAGCTTCGAGGCAATGGGGCGCAAGCTCAGTCCACGCAGCAGGGAGGTGGAGATAGGGATGACAAGGTCATCACAGAACAAAAGCCAGTGAAAGATAATCCGCCTCAGGCACAGCAAGATGAGGGTGGCAAGGGCGAGGATGTCATTCTAAAAGACAAAGCAATCGATGGTCCCCAGCAGGAAGCGCTGCAGGACAGCGAAGATGAGAGCAAGGGCGACGGAGACTCGAGAGTGGCGACGCTCGAGACAATCATGAGCGCCATGGAGTCGAGAATGAGTGCGATGGAAACAAGGCTGGGCGCCATCGAGGCCAGGTTGAGGTCGCTGGAGACAAGGGTCAGGATGTGAACTGGAAAGATCAGCTGGTGGTGATCTTTATCAGAAATCATATTGGCGTTTGGGCGATACTGGGTCCGGTGGTATGGCGTTAATGGTGACTTCACGGCAGCTACCGCAAAATTGGGAACTGTACATAATCATATCTGATGGGAGATGTCGACGGACACTGCGGGCAATGGAAATCAACTGCATTTGTACAGGAAGAGAGATAGACACCCGAACAAGATACCCTCTGAGAACATGCACACACTAGCCATGTACAGCACTATGCATTATCCAAGGCAACAATCTCTCAAAGTTTGAACCATAAAAGATTCCCTTTTTCTGAAGTATCAAGTGCCAAACTCCGTCCTGTTGAATAGATCGTCGTCACAACCTCAATTCCTTTTAGTTTGCGCCACTTCTAACTCCGTACGTCATCAACATGTACAGTCTCATCCAAGTGTGGAGCAAATACTGCTAGTAACAGCTCTGTAAACATCTAGCGAAGACAACGTAATTCTGGCCAACAACCATTCCAAGAGACTATGGCAAGAGTGGCCGCATTCTCATAACCGTGTCTGCGACCACCCTTAGTCCAAAAGAGACAGCGGCCGCGGCCCTGAAGTACGACCCAAACCGACAGGAAATCGAAAAAGCAAACTGCAAAAAGGAGATGAGAGCAGAGATTGCGCTGTGGACGAGGTAACCGTAGAGATCTGCCAGCAGAGCAGTCCCAACGAGCCTATCGGTCCGCACATGCTGAGAAGAGCAACCGCTGCCCGGTCCAGAGAGAGAAGTCCGCCATCGCCATTCACGCCAGAGTTTCTCTGTGTTGCCGTATGCCTCGCTTTGCGTTTGTCCAGATGGTATTCCCGCAGAAACATCGACTGAGGAAGTGTGAGACGGGTTGTAATCCAGATGTGGGCTTGTCTCCGATGCCCCGGTGGTTTGAAGCAATGAGCGTCCACCAAAAGACATTTCCGCGCGTCGACGGACCCCAGTCGGGATAATCTCTGGAACTGACGACAAGCTTCCATTTGATACAACACTCCGAGACGCAAAGTGGCTGGAACGCTGGTGTGCGGGAATCTGAGGGCGAACTGGGGCAGCTTCCAAGGAATGGAACGAATGTCTCGAATAATGTTGCTGCAGGGAAGATACCGTACGACTGGAGTACGTGCAGCCAGGCATGAGGCATATATATCTCTGGTTGCGAGACATCTCGAGATCGCAGGGCTCCACCGTATCAGAGCATTCAATTGGCACATCTTCGGAATGGCATGGGACGAATTGCTGGCAGTATGACTCTTCCACTGGCAGCTTCTGCCCCCTCACAGACTGAAGTGCTTGCGCTCTTGCTCTTCCGCCGGATGTAATCCGTGAGGAGGCTTTCTCCAAGCAATTGCACTATGCATTGATCAGAAACTGCTCCAAACTAATCATGATGCAAGAGTCACAAAAATAATTATATTCAAAAAATTCAAGCAAGCAACCTTGATCGAGGATGTGGACTTACCTTCTTGTGTTGCTTCCTGTGCTTTTCGCAGGCGCCATGTCTACGGACAATAATGTAGCTTTCCCTCTGAGCCCGTGTTCTCGGTTTTTGCTTCTTAGGCAAGCGTGTAGTCACGTTCATGTTCAAGTCAAGGACCATCTCCACCCCACCAGTCACAGGCTCTGACCGGGATGCCTCGACTTCCGCCTTTGACGAAGAAACGGGGGAAGCCGCGGTAGAGGGAGACAGACTCGTAACGCCCGTGGTTTGACTCCATTGTGCAGAGCGTGGAGACGAGAGAGTCGTTATACTCGAATCAGAGACGAAGCCCGCATCTTCAGCACAGGTGTCCCTCAGCCGTTGAAGATGCAGCGCAATCGCAGCATCTCTTCGCTTCTCCTTTCTCGAGATGCAGCTAGGGTCGGCAGCCGCCTTGGAATATACAAGGTTCCGTACGGCGGACTTCAGCTGGATGATAGACTCGTTTTGTGGATAGTTGTGCGAGGTAGATCGGTCGAAGTCTGCTTCCGGGAAGCCTGCAGTATGATCAAACATGGTATGAATATCCGGATCTGGAAAGCCGACTGCTCCCGAGTCCTCATATATGTTCTCTGGCTGGGGCTTGTAATTGGTAAAGCATGCAGGGTCTTGTTGAGAGCAATGCAGATTGGATGATGTCAGATCATCCGTGAATGTTGTCGGGTGTGCCCAAGTTTCGCCTCCAGAAGGAGAGTTGGTCGACATTAGAGCACTGTCCAAATCATTGACCAGGTACTTGAAACAATTGTCAAAGTCGAACCATTCCTCCAGACAATTCTTCTCATCCATCGCATAGAGTAGATTATCCGAAGCCATTATTGATGATGCGAAAGAACTTCGACCGCGGACAGGCAGGAGGGACCAAGTTCCTAGGTATGTTCCAGGCACCGGCTGTGAACAGGAACGAAATCTTCAAAGTATATCCCACAAATGCAGTCAGGCTCCAAGGAATCGCCTTGTTCCCCGGGGATGGGGGAGTCTATATTCGAGCCCTGATGCCGTCAAGCGCCTCGAGTCACCCGCGCCGGGGCTGAGCAGGACGAACAGTCGAGCGCGGCCCTGCGTTGGCCAATCAGGACTCGAGCGTCACGCTTCCCGCTTTCCCCGTTGGACTCCCCGACTCCTTTGCGCTAAACCGGATGCGGTGCCCGACTCGCGGCGCGCCCCAGACCCCGCCACAGCATTCCGGGGCCCTACGGTCTGCCGGACTGCCCTTTTGGGCCGACTGGCGATGCATCAATTGGCAACCTTGGAATTTGGACCTCTAGAACTCCATACTAGGAACGGGAACTTTGACTTGACCGCACCTGGATCCCGTCTTGCTCTCCATCGCCAGGACAATGACAGCGGATCACATGCTGATAATTAAGTACTAATATGCTATCAGCTTTGGTCCTCGATGTCAAAAACATGATTCTCAACACTGATATTCTACAGAGAAATCCGCATGATTCTGTCATCGAAATAGAGTCCCTGTCAATCAAAGCTCTCCCTGAAAAGATGAAGAAATATAAACAAATAACACTTGAATTACTCTGGAAGCAATAGAACAGTTTATTGAGACTATATAGACCTGGCTAGACTATTGGACAGTATTGAAGACGACCACCATTCCGCAGGAGAGTTTGGCTTCCCTTTGATTGCTTCAGAATCTTCTATGATCCTTTGACTGATCCGCTTACCTGCATATATTGCTATAGTTGCTTCCGGAGGCCTTGAAATAGCCCAAAAACGAAACGGGCGTTTTCCCGTTACGACGGGAGAAACTGATCTGGATCCCGGACTCCGGCATCTGACACATCGGACCTATGCATATAAAGATCTTTCAGTGATCTTTCATATCCCTTGACCCATAGTCTTTGGTAGCAACACGATACAGGTGCGGCTAAGAGGAGGCACTCAACATACCAGACTTGACCACACTTCAGGTTCGAGATCGGATATTGTAAATAGGCGGCATCCGCCAGTGGTCTATAAAGATGCTAAGTAAGTATATTACATAGCTATGAAAATGAGATAAAAGAGTCTACTCACAAGACGCGGTCCGATTCTACCGTCACGATACTGCCAGTCGCGGCTGGCCAATCTCCCGAAGTACAACATGCACTCTCGGAGACTCACGGTGACTGGCGGGAAACCTGATGTGGTTGTGTGGTAAATGACCGGCGATCTCTTGAACGTATAGAATTCCACTCTGTGAACAAATACTGTTTGTTCGTACGGGCTGAGGAAGCCGTACATGGTCTGATAATCATCCATGTACCTTGCCAGCTGCCCTGGTTTCTTGGTCAATCATGGTATAGTTGAAGGGACCGGTGGACATACCAAGTAAACAGGCCATACGTCGGGGTGATAACCGATCCAGCCGAGCCGGCCATGGTGTCTTGAACTCAGCCACCACGCGTACTCTGCCTGGTCTTTGGACTTCGGCTAGAACTGCATCTGGGTATGTAGGGCGTTGGCTATTCCAGGCCATGGCTGCCCCTGACTGGATGTCTCCGAACCTGACATTCGGTTCTGTGTGTTGAAGACCGGTCCAAGCGCCTCAAACACATTCTGCACAATACGCGCAGAAACTCCACTCTCCCTAGCGACAACATAATACTGAATGGGGAGAGGAGGATACACAAAATTGACAGGCTGTCCCAGGGTAGGGACAGTGCCCCGTCGAACCTCCCTCTCGAAGTTCACCCAGGCCAATACCTGGGCTTCGGAGAGGCGGTATCTTCTGTTCGGTCTTCTGCGATTCGTGCCCCCAAGGTTCAAGTCTGGAATCCTGGACCAGACAATATCGCGCTGCTGTTGGACGTTCATTTTGTAAATGGCTTGGGTAGTTAAGTGACAAACTCGACATCCAGGTATGCTAAGTTGTTGAGGATATGATCGGCAAGGCCACGGAAAGGAAGGGGGAAAGGAGTCGGACAGCGCCTTAGATAGTTGAGACTTGCAAAAAGTGAATGCTTCTGGAATTGGGCTACTATAAGTGACTTGGGCACTTGAATCTTGTAAATTCACTATGTCCTTTAAGGACCTTCTGAGACAATATCCAAGACAGGCCTTCCTTCACTTTCCACCGCTTTGTCCAAACCCCTGCGGGTATCCATTGATCTTGTTTGCTTTCCTGTTCACTCTGGAACTCCTTGAGGAGGATCATGTTGATCAAATGAAAGACCGTTTTAATCAGTATAGAAATAAATATGGTCTCTCTGTGACAAGAGACATATTTTTCAACAAATAATCGTTGTGGCTGGGAGATGCAAACTAGTTTCAAATCAGGATTCCTGCATTCAGAGAGAGGTAACATAAAGAGACGTCTCTGATTGCTGCTCTGCACGGAGTATTACAAGGGACTTGATCTCTTTTCCGCGAAAGATTGCCAAAGGTGGTGAGACTCTTTTTCCTCCCCTAGCAGGAGCTTAAGCAGACTCGTCACAAGGCAAGATGAGCTGTGGGGCATAAGCCCAAAATACAGGAATTTGTTTTGGTAGCCTTCTTTCATAACTATTTGGTTTCATCTATACCACAGCATTGATTATATATCCCCTTCATGCCAATCTTATTGCTTAGGGACATATCGATCCGCTAATCGATTGTTCTCCATCCTTCCAGCAACCCGCATGTCCTTACCCTTGTTTACTCTCCCTTTCGTGAGGGAAACGCAAAGCAGGAGCACGAAGGACCGTCGGAAGTTCCTGTCTTGACCTAGACAACGGAGGAAGAAGACAGGCACAGTCGGATGTTCAGGACACTTGCTCCAGAGCCTTATCAAATAGGTACCAAGTGTCGGTGTGGATACTCTCCAGGGCTCTCATTGATTGAGTAGAAAATGAGAAGAACGATTTCTTCTTGAACAATGTACTGAAGGCCTATCACAAATGGAAGAGGGGATGGGTGGGCCCATCTTCAATGTTGGAGCTCTTAGCAGGTAAAACAACAAAGCAGATACATCCTGTAAGTGGTGCCTGATAGCACCCACACCCAGTGTCAACCTCCTCCGCAGCTGCCAGACAAGATTTGCATCCTGTTGTAGATGTTAAGGGCGGCAAGCTGTCTGCTAGGTAGTTGATCAAAGGCGGTGATGCTCGTGATGCTCTTGGCAGAACAGATGAGCTGTGGGTGGGATCCTGGGACACAGAAGACAAACTCTTTGCCGAGGAACCATTGTTTGTGTATTCAAACCGCTGATCCTGTAAATTTCGATGTAGATGCTAGCTGGCGGGGAGAGCAGGGACGACATGCAGCGGCGAACAGGGGTTCGCGGGGCAATGGCCTGTGCACGGCGGAGATGCAGCCTCGCCTGCATCCCTCAACGCCCCTCCATCTCCTCTCCCTCTCCGACTACAATCATGCTGTGAGACATCGCGGTCGCGTGCCTCCCGCCTGTCCCGCCGTCCGCTCCGCCCGTCGATGCCACTGGCCGCGCCGCCGCTCCACCCGCTGCGGTCCTGCTGTGGGGAGACGCTCGACTGATTGGTCCCGGGCGCCCTCCGCCGTGCCAGACTCCCGTCGGAAAGTTGCACAGTCAGCCGGACGAAACCCAGAGAATCCATCACGTCACGCTGCTGCTCCCTCCGCCCAGAGATGGCCGCTGCCTTCGACGACGAAGATCTCTTCTCCCTCCCCTCCTTCGACCGCGATCGCGACCACGACCGTGCCTGCGGGGCCGTCCCCAGCTCCAACGTGTCCGCCATGGCCATGCCTCCGCCTCCACGTCCAGCCGGCCGCGGCGGCGACCCGGCCGTCCAGTCGCCCGCCACGACCAGGGACATGCAGCGCCTCGACCAGTATCAGACCGTCAAGATCCTCGGCGAGGGCTCCTTCGGCAAGGTCAAGCTGGCCATCCACCAGCCCAGCGGCCGCCAGGTCGCCCTGAAGATCATCCCTCGCCGCAAGCTGCTGTCGAGGGACATGGTCGGCCGCGTCGAGCGCGAGATCCGGTACCTGCAGCTGCTGCGACATCCCCACATTATCAAACTGTGCGTTGCCCCGGGATGCGTTTGATGTGGATATATGTGAGATGGCAGATACTGACCAGATCCGGTGAGGCAAACAGGTACACGGTGATAGCGACCAAGACCGATATCGTAATGGTGCTCGAGTATGCCGAGCGGGAGCTGTTCGACTACCTCGTGAAGCGCGGCCGGTGCAACGACGATGAGGCGCGCAAGTTCTTCCAGCAGATCATCTGCGCCGTCGAGTACTGCCACCGGCACAAGATCGTGCACCGCGACCTGAAGCCCGAGAACCTGCTCATCGACAGCGAGAAGAACGTCAAGATCGCTGACTTTGGTCTGAGCAATATCATGACTGATGGAAATTTCCTCAAGACCAGCTGCGGGAGTCCCAACTATGCCGCGCCAGAGGTCATCTCGGGCAAGCTGTACGCGGGGCCCGAGGTCGATGTCTGGAGCTGCGGGGTGATTCTCTACGTGCTGCTGGTGGGCCGGCTCCCGTTCGATGACGACTACATCCCGGCTCTGTTCAAGAAGATCGCAGCGGGCAACTTCCACATGCCCTCGTACATCTCTTCGGGGGCAGCCAGGTTGATCAAGGCAATGTTGCAGGTGCATCCTGTCCACCGAATCACCATCCCCGAAATCCGCCAGGACCCGTGGTTCCTCAAGGATCTGCCCAAGTACCTGCATCCTCCGCCAGAGGAGTTCATCACGACGGGCATTGACCCGAGCAAGGCCATCGATCCCCGGAGGCTCGAACCGGGGAAGCCCCCGTTGGTTCCGGAAAAGATCCACCAGATGGCGGTTGCGAAATTGGAAAGGAGTATGGGCTACACGAAAGAAGATATCGAGGAGGCACTGAGAAAGCCGGAACCGAGTGCGGTCAAGGATGCATTCTTTATCATCGCTGAGAACGAGATGATGCAGACAAATTGTGAGTATTCTGCACTGTCCTGTCCCTCGTACAGCCAACTAGGAAATGTGATATTGAAGTATTTGCTTGCTTCTTTGATGCTAATTTCCAACAGCCCCAACAGACGAAAAGATCGATGTCCCTTCTCCTGCTTCGTCCCCTCCGCCGCAAAACACGTTCCCGTTGTCTTCTCCAAGGACAAGCAAGCCGACTGCGACAGCTCCCCACCAAGAACCACCCGTTGCTTCACCCACCTCTCAAGTTTCACAGACTCCACCTTCTCGACAATCCAAACTACCTCAGCAAGACGATCCCAAAGACGCGGAACCGCCTCGCGTTAGCCACGTCCGGATACTTCCAACCAGCCTGCCGTACGTCCATGATCAGATTATGAAGATGCGCGACCATGAGCAAAAGGCGCGCGCTGCAGGAAGAAGTCCGGACGAGGAATCTCCAACCGGGGTTGACGCGGATCAGGACAACGCAGATGACTACACGGAACGTTCTCCTGAAGAACAGGCGGCGAAAGCCCGGGCCCTCAAGCCCCACGCCCGTAGCATTGTAGACCTCGAGAAGCTGCGTCTCGAGCCTCCCCAAGGCTTCACAGCCGCTACGCACCAGCCGAAGAAGTCCCGCAAGTGGCAATTCGGAATACGATCTCGCAACCAGCCGTATGAAGCCATGTTGTATCTGTACAAGGCTATTGCAGCGCAGGGTGGCGTCTGGGAAATCCTGCCGGCTGAAGCAGGTTAGTTCTCTCTTCCTTCAATGTTCTAAAGGCGCAAACTAATTGATACGATCCAGAAGGCAATGAACCTGAGATCGGTCCTCCTGCAGACAAACCGAAGCCGTTACAGCGCAAATATGCGGATCTCCCATCCGATTACTACATTCCGAAGGAACCGTGGTTCATCCGTGCGCGGCTACTCAAGGATGGTGTCACAGCTCCTGGCCAGTCAGCCAGCACTCCCAGCAGTCGTAGCGATCTCGAGGAGTTCCGCCGTCGGGTCCCTCCCGACGACAAAGCCACCGCCTTGGACAGTCCGAACGTCACGGGACCGGCATCGGCCAGTCCCCAGCGTCAACCTCCGGCACGGATCAGGCATGGCGTATGGGTGTTCATCGACATCCAGCTGTACCAGTTGGAGTCGAACTATATGGTCGACTTCAAGTGCGACGGCTACCAGAATGTGGTCCGCGCCGAGGGCGACACGGAATGGCGCCCAATCAGCAAGCGCATCAAGAACAAGGAGAAGGAAATTACCAGCCCCTATCCATACCTCGACGTGGCCTCTGATCTGGTGGCGCAGCTGGCCGTCGCGAGCTGACAAGCTTTCTTTCGCCATTTGTCTCTGTCTGCTTTTTCCTTTCCAGTTTCATTTAGCCATGTTTGGGTTAGCGTTAACGATACGGCGTGATTGATTGAAGGAGGGTTTTGCTGGCTGGCGAATATGGAAACCCATAGAAAGTTTGATTTATTTGAATATTGGCGCTAATGACGACGAGTGATGACTTTTTTTTCCTCCCTTGTTATTTCATCTGAGGGTTTCTGTGCTATTGAACTGCCCCCGATGGATGCGGCAGACGGGATCTGTGGTAGCATTTGTTTTTGTTGAATCGTTGAATCCATTTTGCGAGGCATGTCATGCCATGTCATGTAAAATACGTACAGTACAACACATATTATGTCTCTCCAGCGTATCGGAGAGAATGGCAAGGTTGCTTTCGATTTGATTAGATTTGATTCAGCTTTCTGCGAACTAGTAATGTCCCTACCTATTCCATAAGGGTCCAACCATATCGATCCCTTCCAATGTGGAAATGGTTTCCCCCCTAAGGCCTCCAGATTGTAATATTCTGCGTCACATCATGGTACTTGTAAAATCTGACATAGCGCCCAACAGAAATCACCCCATATACACCAGACCTTTGACCTAAGGGGGTCTTGTTCCATGCTGAGCGCTGAGATAGTCTCGTAATTGATTGGCTCCTGTTTGCCAGGTCGAGCTGTGTGTCTCATGTGCCGCCGCTTTACATTGCACGATCAGGAAGAACTTCCGGCGATTGGTTGGTTACAACATATTCAAACGTATGGAAATCAGAGAATCCTCTTCTCTGCTTTGCTCCTGCGTCCTGGCAATGTATCCGGCGGCGGGTGGAAACTGATGATGGAGGATTGCATTCCAGACTCCTGTGACATAGCCTTCGGTGGATGATGGATCCATTTGGTCTATCGCGTCCTGGATGGCTGGCACATTGTAGTACTGGTAGATATCAGCAAGCAAATACATGTTTAAGGAATCTTGGCCGAGGAGGTACATAGTGCGCGTTGTTTTCGATGACTTTGACCCTCCGCTTGTTAATGCGACACAATCAGCATGAAAGAAATACTGATTAGAATGGAAGAGAGAAGCGACAGAAGAAAAGAAAGAAAGAAAGATGCGGATCCACAACCAGGATCAGGATCAGGCTCCGACTCACTAAATCGAAAGAATTTGCCCCATAGCCAAGGTGTCCGAAAATACATCCCGCAGAGATCGGCCGTGCTGCAGGCCACTGAATGCTCTCTATTTCTCCACTCCTCCCGTTCAGCGAAAAGAAACCCCAACCCCCATTCACACTCTACCTCATCCCCGCATACGCAATAGCAGGAGGAAGGATCTGGGGGAATCCCGCATGGAGCGGGTGACTTTGACATTTAGGATACTAACTTCTGCCTACCTAGGTACATAGTACCTAGGGGCCCAAAATCAGATAGGAGTATCAAAGCTCAGCAATATAGACCTGAACGAGAGAGATGAAGTACCAACTAAGTATGAATTGATAAAATAGATCCGTATTTGTTCAAAGCTCACAGACGCTCCCGTTGATGTCATTATGAGGCTTACTTACATGGTTTCTTTCGGCGCTGGGCCAGACAACCTAGGTACACCGGGAAACATATTGCAGAATAGGTACCTAGTCTCTATCCTCTCCAGAATGTCCTCGCGAGGAACGTCTCGCTCTCCAATGTGAGACGTTCGCAAGTAGAATCAAGTTCAGCTGGCTCCTGTGTTTAAAGTGTGTGTGTGTGTGTGTATATACTTGTATATATACTTGTAGTGAAGCGGTATTTCGATCGGGGCCAACTATCCCATGCGCAGGAGAGGGCTATGGCTGACGAATAACCATGTCGAATCGAACGGCGGACAATGTCGCTTTTTTGCGTGGAGCTTGAAAGGCTCCCTACAGATGTTCTGGCTGGATCGAGCACTGCAGGCTGTCGCCAATAATCTCCATCAAGCTCCCTGATCGGCCTTTCCATATATTGAGGTGACCACGGGGGTACCTGTAGCACATGATCATTCATCATGTACAGGTAGGTAGGTACATTACATGTACATGTACAGCACATGTGGTTATGCCATAGAACCAACCTGCTGTCACCTCTGATAGATAGATCCATCTAGACCAGCCTCTATCTTCAACAACTGTATGTACAAGTACCTATATATGTACAGTACTTTCCTGTAGAGGATAGCAAAATGTTTCAGTCGTTTTCTAACCTTGCTCTTTATACATACATGTTCTTGTACTGTGCATATAAAGTACATACATCCACCCCCGCAAAGTACCGTGCAGTACACACATACATACATACATACCTTGCTAAGTATGTACTCGGGTAGGTATCACAGTACCCGGGTTGTAAGGTCAGAAGCCGAGGACCCAGGTGTCCCTGTTGCGAAAGCGGAGGGGAAGAGGAAAAAATATATATATGAGAAGAGATTTACAGTATATACAAGTTGACTGAGGCCTATATAAACTCGGCAAATAGATTTCATGCATGCTTCCTCCTTGGCCAATGTTCCTTCAGAGAAACATATCTTATTGATTGACCTAACCTTGAAAGGTCAACGACGCGTGTACTGCCAAAGAATGGACAGATGCACTCCTGTATTAACAGGTGAACAGATTCACTACATAAGATAAGACAGGAGGAGACGGAGGTATATACTAATAAACCGATCCCATTTCCCCCTCCTTGCCTCGGAGGAAAAAAAGCACAAACAGATCAAATAAGCCGATCGATCCATAACGAAGGACCATGTGGCATATGTAGCATGATGACATGTCCAGATAAGATGATAAATAAGAAAACGAGAACTAGCTAGATAGATAGAAAGTTAACAATACCATTCAACCGATGCAATGACTGGAACAAGAAAAGACTGACCGACCTATCGCGAAGGAAACATAACCCATATATACCGTCTTCAGCGCATTTAACATGGCAAGTAACTAACTTGCAAGTGGAGTTGCAGTTAGAGCCAGATCAGACCCCGCTGGAGACATCCGTCCCCCCAGCACCGGAGCCGTCCCCGCCGTCGCCGAACCGGCTCCACGCGTTGGAGTTTGCGTTCCACGCAGAGCCGTTGCCAAATGAAGCAGGAGAGGCGCGTGCGGAGGACTTGGTCGAGCTAGACGCAGTTCCTGAAGTAGCCGCCGCAGCAGCAGCCGCAGCCGCCGGGTTGCACTGTGGGCAGATGGAGACGCTGAAGCCGCGGCCATTGCAGTAGGAGCAAAACCCTCCCCTGATGTCAGGTTTGAGTCAGCTGTCTTATGCTTCTCATTGCAGGACAAGCGAGGAAATGCCAACAAGCGAAGAGATATATGGCAGTGATATGACCTCATGGAGATCCCGATAGTTCAATTCAGCCCCGAAGACGAATCAATCCCAAGAAGAGAACAAAAATTGAGCGCGCAATGAGGAAATGGAAACACCTGCAAGAACATACCTTCCTGGGTTTCCAGCGCACATGCGGCATGTCAACACCATACGCCCGCCGACGCACGACTCATGGTACGGATCTGCTGAAACCCGCGCGACGTTCCCGTTGGCCATGGTGGTGATTGGTGTATTTGTATGTGTATATAAACGGCCAGTCAATGGAAGGCACGCAAGAAGAATCAAGGCGGACTCTCAGAATAAACCGGAGAGAAGATGGCACTCGTATACAAAGTTTTTAAAAAAAACGGACAGCAAGGTAGATATTATTCAACAAGCGTGGTACAGTAACTCGTGTCCAGGAAAAGCTGCGATGAAACCGCCGACGTTTGGGATTCCTTTAATCTCCTCCATGGCGGGATGGATTCGACGGTCACGTACTTATATAGTTTTCTTCTCTTCTCTTCATCTCTCCCATGTCAGACAGATTTCGCTTCAAGAGTTGAGAAGATCCCCTGCCTGGTCGTCAAAACCAGGACTACTGCTGCAAGAGTAGGTAGGAAAGGGATAGTCCGCTCTTGCCCTACGGGTGATGCGGTGTCACTGAGCACAAGTTCGTCGGAAGTGATTGTCAAGAACATGATGCCAATAGTCCTCATACAAGATACGCTTGGCAATGGTGAACGTCGTCTGAGCTTCCCAGAACAGACCGGAGTGGACCCGGGGAAGAGATCAGCAGGACACATGCCGACGACGCCCAAGTGTCATTCGGTCATATTAGCCTGAGTTGGGCACCTTCAAGGTAGGCTTTTTTTTTCTTTCGTCAACAGACGCCAGTAGGGGATGGAGCAAGAGGCGGTAAGGTTTTGTGACTGCATATCCACTAGCACATCGAGTCCAGATAGTATTCGAAGCGCTAAGGGGCGTGTGATGTGCAAGTTATGTGTAAGAAGGCGGTGACAACCCGGCATCTACAATAAGGCAACCAATTGCTGGCACAAGGATGGAGAGCCTGAACCCGTACCTAGGCCCATTTCTGCGGTCTACAACGCCGACGGATGTGCCCGGACTTCGGCACCAGGAACGGTACTTCGCATTACAACACTGAAGCAATGGTGGGGATGGAAAAAGGAAAAAGGAGATAGGAGGAGAAGGAGGGGAAAAAAGCAACGAATGTTCTTTGGTGCTCGCGGCCGTCGACCTTGGACCCAAACCTGTACTCTGCCGCAGACGCAAGAAGTACCGTCGGTGATCCCAGGGCCATGGCAACCACTGAGAAGGGAGCTCTTCGTAGGACAGACAACCCCCAATTCCGACAAATCCAGATCTCGTCCTTCACCGCTCTATCGGCCGTCACCTTCCTGTCTACACCTGCCGAGTACTGTGATGCGCGGTCGAATCAGTTCATGCCAACCTCGGGCACATGCAGCAAGCTGCGTAGGCACCAGATCCCTTCATACCCTGCCCGAAAGCGTATACAACCCGGAGCACGGTTCCGGATCACGGGAGGTTCTTGGATTCGCGAAGCCCGCCCGAAATCCCAAGTTAGCCGCCAGTCGAAGGTCAGGTGAACATACCGTGGCTGTTGTGACATGCTCGTCACAGGGACAAGGAGGGAGATGTAGACGACGTTTTCTAGAAAAAAAAAAAGTATCATTTGAGCCTACCAGCCCTGTATAGAATCGTCGCTGAGTTTAAACCCTAGTGTGGTAGGAACTCTGTGAAAGGGCGACGAGCCCGGATCCACGGGGGGAGATCCTATACGCTGGTTGCAGCTAATAATAAAGCAAAAAAAAGAGTCCCCTTCAATGGATCCTGTACCCTTGGTCATTAACCGGCAAGCCACTGGCGGTCTTTGAAAGGCATGCATTACGTATGTCACGCAATGATGGACGGTAGGAACAATGAGATGGCATGGGACACAAGTTCGGAGTAGAATCCAGTATCAGTACACACGCCGTAAAGGGCAAATATCAACCTGCAAGGATATGTATGAATATGCTTACCAGGGATGCAGCAAGGCAATATCCTGACACGTTTTTTTCCTTCTGCGCACGGGTTCACTGCAGGGGGTGGGGGAGGTCGGGATACCGATCTGGCGCCCAAAGGCACGATAGCAAGAAATGAACAAAACCGGGCAGCAAGACGCGCGCAACGGGGAGCATAGCCACCTGGTCCCGTGCCACATTCAATAACTGGCGATGTGGCGCCTCGCTGCCATGCAGGTATCCGAAAATGCAGCGGTCCTTGGGCCATGGGCAGGCCCGACGGCTCCTCCTCCCGTGTTCAACGTGTCCTCGCAATCCGGACAATCTCATTCTCTCCAGCCGCCGGGAAGGAGAGTAAAGCAGAGCTGCAGCCGAGTGCTGGGTTGTTATACAACCACGGTCCCGAGACTGATGACCGCCTGTTCACGGGTAGTCACATCACAAACGTCCGTAGAACGAGGGATGACAAGGAGAAGAAACAGGAAATCGGGATAATCAACAATAACTGTTGGCAGACAGTACCTGCGAGTCACGAGAAATGCTGAAACGGACCGTCGTAGTTTCCCATGTGTCAGATCCTAAATACTACCTGTACAGACGACTCCTGGATCTCCCTGAAACACATTGACCATCAGATCACTACGGATACGGAGTATCCGCTGTGTCTTTTTGCTTTCCTTCATAGAAGCGACGGAGGGAGAGAGGGACTTTTGGCAAAAAGCCGCTAAGGGACGGACATCCCAAGTTGCCGGAGGCTGAATGCATGTGCGTGCTCTACAACAACCCGGCCACGATCACAAGCTAGGGAGTTCATTGAATCTTGATCCGGCGTGACATCACCGTCGACGCCCGCGCCTGAATTGGGTATGCGTCGTTTTCCCTTCCGCGCATCTTGACTGTGACAAAGGGGCATCTCGTCGCCCATCCACGGCCACTTGGGTTGTTTGGCGCCCGGGCGGAGGAGATAAGCGGACGGTGAGTTCGCAACGCGAGAGGCGCCAAGCACGACAGTCACATCGAAGCTTGAACAAAGTGGGAATCTTGTGCATATACCTGGCGGACGTCTCCCAGGCAGAGTCGGATGAGAGATGGCCCGGTGCGGTTGGAACAGAGAGTAGGGGGGCAACGCTCCAAGGTCGGCCGCCGAGCGGCTCCGCGCCCGCTCCCACGGGGACAGCATCCTACGTGACTACTGCCCAACTACCACCACACCCTGGCTTGTGAGAGATGAAATGTCTCCTACACGACTTATCTCGCGAGTGCTACACAGGATCCCCGGAGAATTAGCTCGTCATGATCGCAATCGCAAGCCCATCTCTCCCCGTCGACCACCACCGGAGACATTGCACAGGATGGCATCTGATGCACGTCGCCCAGCAGCTCTACATCCACGGATGGCCGCCTACAGCCGTTTTTTCCTGGCCCGGGATCTCCCATGGAGGACGGATACGCTTCGTTTAACCTTAAGGAATCTGCAGGATGGAAGTTGCAAACTGCTCCATTACTGGCTACCTGAAGAGTGGACATGGAAATTTCTCATCTAAGACACGTCGGACAGCCATACATGTGCTGACTGCACGGAGAGAGAGAATGTCTTCACGAAAGGGGAAAAAAAAGAAAAAAAAAACATCTGCAACGTCACATCGAGTCATTGCTGATAACGGTCGCCCATGACAAACCTGTCGGTAATACAGCCACAGGATTGGTCAAGACGCCGGCCAGCACCCATGAGCATCGAGTTGGGGAAGGTATCATAACGCAGCTGCTTCATCTGCAAGGGATAGGGGAAAGGTCCGTAAGCAAAGGAAGTAAAAGGGGAAAAAAGCAAGCCGTAGTAGAAAATACACAAGAAAGAGACCAACGCCCAGCGCCACCAAACCCCGTAGCTGTCCCCCGCCTCCAAGTATTAGACAGGATCCCTATCTCGTCCTTCAGTAGCCATCGCATCTCAACCGCAAGCGGCTCTAGACACCGAGCATTCTGTAATGAAAAAAAAAAAAAAAGTTGAAAAGAGCTAAAACCTAGCATAAGTGCAGCTAAAAGCTAAACC
>JGI26058J51888_1000547_pt1 | contig 19791 bp, 16 predicted proteins | sample HigsolmetaSP110D_FD_51888 | JGI IMG/M metagenome (IMG submission 51888) | reverse complement strand
CAGGAAAAAAAAAAGACAGGAAAAAAAAAAGACAGGAAAAAAAGAAAAAAAAATGATGCCAGGCCCCGGATCGCAGGATCATCACGAGCAGGGCGTGGTGGATAGGCATCTCGGGAAGCGCACCACGCGGTTGGCCCGCGCGCCCGGGGCCGTGATGCTCGAGTCTTCACGACAAGCCCTAACACGCACCAGCAGCACGACCGCGCCAGGACGGTGGGGCTGGCAGAGACCATGAGATGCTCCTCTCGACCAGGAATCCTGTTAGCGGATTATTATGATTATCATCTGGGGACTGGCGGACTTCATCCCATCTCGGACGGATACGAGCACAGGCCGTGAGGGGCCTGAAGACCGGTGGAGCCCTGCTAACGCTGCTAAACCGCAGAGATTACATCACCGTCAACACGCATGAACCCGTGGGCCTGCGGACGCATCGAACGCCGTCGGAACGGTGGTAGAAGTCACATCCTCCTCTCCGGACAGAGGGATCTCGCGGGGGAAGTCCGGGTGGACCCAGAACAGCAGGGGACGAGCGTCGGTCAGATACAGCCTCCTCCAGGCGTGAGACATCAGGCAGGATCGATGCCAGGATAGGCAGAGGCCACGACCGGCCTCACGACCGGCCTCACGACGTCAGGTCGGCTGCCATGAAAATCAGCGGCTCCCGCGGGTACGGATCCTCGCATCGCCATAGGGCTTGGGCTGCGAGCAGCGCTTCATCTTTCTAGGCTCACGGCCGTCGAAGGTTCTCCTGGCCGCTTGTCGACATGGAATCGTCCTATCCCCGCTCAAGGAAATCGAAGAGAAAAAAAAATCCTTCTTCTCAGCAGGACGAAGTATTATTATACTCCATACGGAGTTCTGATTGGGCTCAAGACGGTGTAAACAAAAGTTATGAAATGGACTCCACCTCCCCCCCTGTCCGACGAGGCCTGACTTCTGCGGATATAGATACGTGGAGTACCCTCTGACGGCCTAAAAGCCTGCCGGAGAGCCCGACAGAGTCTCTTCATCTCTCGTACCATGTGTCATGGTACTTGCACCCAATATCTCTTAGGTACCGACGCAGCTGGAGTACACTTGCAGCACCAGGCCCCACCGTGACGGCGGCCTTCGTCTGTGACCACAGTGGTGGTTACATGCAGCAACGTCAATCAAAGCCACACGTCTCTCCATCGCCGACGGCCGCCGTGCCGCTCTGCTTTCGGCGCCTGGCGCCCTCCGACGTCACCGGCCGCCAGAAGCTGCCGCGTGCAAGAATAACGATCGATGAAGAAGAGATGATGTTTCATTCGTGTCTTCCTGTCCAAACTCTCTGGCCGAACAGCACGTGTGGGATAGCCGTGTTGGCATAAAACCCTTGTCTGCAGCTTACCGTGTCTGTATATGTACCGCGTGTATGACCGTATGGATGTACTGTACACACAGACGAGCCATCAAATCAGAAAGCATGAAAAAAAAAAAATCTCTCTTGGCTTTATTTCTCTCCGACACGCTTCCGCGCGACTGACGATAGTTATCTTTCCAGATTGGAAAACGGGGCATCATTACTGGGTAGTACCATGACCAGAAGAACTCTTTTCCTAGTTCCCTTGCTCCGCAGAGGCTGTTGCCGTCTTTCCTGCCGAAGAGCACCTGGCAGGAAGCGAAGGAGGAAGGGAAAAAAAAAGATGAAAATGGGAAAATATATAGCGCAGTAACTGTTCACCGGCTGCCACAAGAGGAAAAATAAAGAAGTATCAAAAAGAACAACCAGAGGATCTTGATCTCTGACGGGGGGCAGAAATTCAAGTGCTGATCATAAGATAAATGACAACGATAGTATCGCTGGACGTACGATCCTGGTGCCTCGGCCATAGCCATCTCATCTTCTTGACTTCCAGCGCAGTAGTCGCCTCAAAGGATCCCGTCGGGAACTCCTGCCAACGTCGCGAGACAAAAAGTACGAGGCCGGCGCCGCGCGTTTCAGCTCCAGCACGGAGTGCGCCTTGATGCCTGTTGACTTGGCCGGCTCAGCGGACCCGGTGCGCCATGCCCACGGGTACGAAGTGACGACGGAAGTCCTGAGAGCTACTCTCGACTACTCCGGAGATGGCATCGCAACAGCACGTCATCATCTACAGATCAGCTTGTGGGACGCCAGCACGTTCTCCAGCGTTCCTGAGAGCGGACGACTCCGCTTCTGCATACAGATCGATGTGGTGGGTGAATCCCTTCTACGGCCCGCAGCGTTGCGACTGTACTCTTCCCGATATGGATCCAGTCTCGACGTAACTCAAAAAAAAGGGGTTAATGTGATTTGCAGTCCTCGTCTGCGAACCTTTCACTTGGCCCTTACTCGTCAGGCACGCACCATGGCACGGCTGAAACGCAAACACCGACTTCCGGGGGATTCACAATGTCGCCTTCAGCCCCTCATGCGAAGAGAGGAGATCGGCGTCCACCAGAATTGCCACGTCCGAAGTCTCCGTGTCCTTTTGTATTCTTTCGTGACTAATTAGTTGTTACAGGGGGCGTGATCTCGGCGCCGTCGCGCTTGTGTGGTTGCATCTATCGTCTCCCAGGTCGCAGGCCGTTCCGGGAAACCACGCTCTGCGGCTATACAGGCAGTCTGCCTGGAAACGGCAACACGCCCGGAGAAAAATACCTAATAATCCTTCAATTCTCCCTCGATTCCTTACCTTGTCCCATCACTTGGCCAACGCCACCGGGTCAAGGCGCTTCCGACACCCGGACCGACAACACGTGCTGAATCCCTACAAAGGCCCGTGAAAAGCTCGTAAAAAGGTCTGCGATGACACAGGTAATCGGCAACGATGTCCATGACGGTGATCCCCCAACCTCAGCCCCAAGAGACTACCCGGTAAAGCGGAATCGGGTCGCCTCTAATCTACCAAGACCTTCTCTTGGCGCCACGTTTCGCCGTCGGTAGGAGTTCGTGAAATCTGGGCGCAGCGTCAGTACACAAGCAAAAGATCGGAAATCGTCGTATCGAAACGGGGGAAACGAACCTTGTAGCAGTACCCGAATCTTCCGTGTCTCACCAGACTGGACCTTATCCGAAATACCCTTCATCAGTCTCTCAGCCTCGCCTGGTTTGAGAGACCCTGCCGGAAGCAGCTGAAGCGTAGACTGAACCCAGGCTCCTGCTTCCTGTGGCATCAATTCAAACAGTGTCATGAGAACACCGGATGCGTCGGGGAAACAGTCTTCGGGGAAGGAGAACATCATCCCGGTGAGAACCCTCTCGACAAGCGCTTGACCTTGCGAGCTGACCAGCTGCTTGACAGCTGCTTGGACTTCGGGAGGATTGGTATATTGCTGACCGTCGGGATCGCGGAATTCCGATACCGGCGGGTTATCAAAACCAAAGCTTAACAGGTCGCGGTAGTAATGTAACGTGGCGATAAGCGGGTCGATCTGTTGCAGAGTAAGGGCACTAAGCGCTGCGGAAAAGATGGGCACGGCGAGAGAGGAAGTGATGCACTTCTTAGGGAAGAACCGCACGGCGTCCGTAGTGAGACGGAAGAAGTCCTCAATCACTGCATCATCTATCATCAGTAAATTTCTGGCAAATAAACATCAGGGCCGTGGACCCACCGTCAGGCAGATTTTCTGGTGGCAGCTCGTTCAGAATTCGCATGAAAGTAACAGCCTGTTGCTCAAAGAACTGGTAGACAGCATCGCTAGTCGGGCGATCCACAAACTCTGCGCCTTCTGAGAACTCCCGAACGATGGCGGCGGTGGTCCACAGGAAACAGCCTTCTCTCGAAACCTGGAAGCCAGTCGCCAGGTTCTGCGCTAGGGTGGGCAGAAGAGGAGTCATCGCTGTCCGGTAGGAGATGATCATATAGCGCCAGCAACGGCATACGCGTTCGAGGATCGGCGTAGACTTGGTGAAGTTCATCACAATCGTGCTCAGGACAGGAATAATCTCTCCACAGTATTTGACAGCGGGATTCTCTGCATGGGGCCCAACATATGGTGACACCACCTGGACGAAAATCGTGATCAACTGCAAGTGATCTGCAGAGAGTTAGGTCTCAGCTCGATGGATCGCATTGAATCACAATATCGCGAACATACCGGCCACGGCTCGTTGACCTGCTTCATCCTTTGCATTGTTTGCCAGGTTCATGATTCTCGCCATGATAGGGTCACAGAAAAGCTTCATTGTCTCATAAATCTTGTCAATAGGTTGCACTGCGACCACAGCAGCGACGCCTTCGGTAACTTCCTCTTGGCTCGAAGGCTTCAGCTTGTCAATGACAGACTCATAGAACGAGTGAAGCTGCGCAATATGCCCTCCCAACAGCTTCTGACAATCGGTCCCGAGAAACTTGAACGCCAAGGCAGCCGCTTGAACGACCTCCTGCGAGGGGTGTTGGAAACCGGAGATGACATAATTCAGCTGTGCTTCGAGGGTCTCGGGGTGCTGTGCCGTCCATTCCGTGTACCGTCCTAGAGCCATGATCGCTTGGAAGCGCACCTTCTCCTGGTCCGGGATTTGCACGATTAAGGGTATTACTTGTGGTAAGATTGTACTTTCTTCGGGCTCGACCATGCGTCCCATGGCTCTCAAGCTGAAAAGGGGAGCTTCCAGTTCTTGCCAGTGTGGAACGTGACTGTTAGTTGCTTGTGATGCGTACTTGGAAACCCACTGCTGGATAAGCTGGTAGGCTTTCCCCAAGCATTCAGTCACACCAATCACGGCACAGCAGTCTTTGAGAACGTCTCCCATATTGTGTCTAAATTGGCGGAACTTCTCCTCCTGTTCCCGATCACCAGCAAACGGATCCGACTCGTCGCCTTCAGGGGTCGGGAACTCCAGGTGCTTGATCATAACGTCAACCAATTTGGAGAATATGTCTGCAAACTTGGCCCGCGCCTCTGCATATCGTTCCAAAGTGATGTACTGCTTAAGCTCGTACCAAAAGATGAAGGTGAGACCGATGACGTCTCGCTCTTTGTCCCGAGCACAGCATTCCAGGACAGCCTCAACAAGATCGCGGAACTCTGATGGAAGGCGCGCAATCAAGACAACCCAAGCCTCACCTGCCTCTGCGAAAAGTCTCGTAATGCCTCTAAATGCCTCTACATCTTCAGCTTCCGCGGCCTCGCCGATTTTCGGCCGGAGGGCTATTATCCGCGGATACAAAGCCTGGATGACTGGCAAAGAATCATCTACTTCTCGCGTATCCCTGTAGATTGTGCACACACAGTCAACAGCGGAATCGAATGATGCGTCGTTGTCCAGCGCCTTCAGAATAACGTCCAGTAACGGCGACTCGACGATCCTTTGCGCTGGTATCTCTCGCATCCACGACGTAATGCAGTCAATTAGACGCGGGTTTGTCGCTGCAGATGCTGGAAAGCTCAGTCAGTACAGCGCATTGATATCCGAGGAAACCCGGCACGTACGAGAAGACTGGGCATACTGCGTAAGATGATGCAGAACTTGCTCCGCATTATCTTCCAATAGCTCCTTTGTCCTTGTTGAGAGTTCCTCTTCCTAAGCGTTATCATGACGGATTAGATTCTCAGTTTCTGGCCGGAATTATGAGGTTGTTGCCAGGTCGCGCAACGATGGATGTTGGACAGGTGGGGTGATGAATCGGCCGCACATACACTCAGGTTGATCTTGCGTCCTTCCGTAACTTCCTCAGGAAGAATCTTCAGGAACTCCAGCACACAGTCGCCAGCGCTGCTTCCTAGCGCTGAGCCCACTGTACTCAAGACGTCTTTCCAAGTGGTCATCTGTATCGCTAGACTGGCTAAGCACACGCATAGCTGTGTCTGTATCGGCCTAGGGCCAGATGCGTAAGCCGTGAGCAGATTAAGAATCGAGTCTCTCAACGCGGGCAAGGATTCGGCGGGGAGTTGGTCGAGGTCGTATGTGATCTAGATGATCCCGTCAGCGTCTGTACTGACCCCGCACTGAAAGAAGCTTCCTGCTCACCTTTCCCTTCAACGTTGTCGCCGCGAAAAGCTTCGCCTCAACTGGGGTTTGCGGCGACTGTAGAATCGCATGGGTCGTCGTCCAAGCTTCAACCTGCAAGCGGCCGTGTCAGACAAAATGGCGAAGGGGCGGCGCGTGGGGAGCCTCCGTGGAGACTTACGGATTTCTGGAACTTCTCAAGGAATTCATGAGCATGTGTCTTCTCGGTTCGTGAGGCATTTCCTTGCATCGTAGCAACAGCCGCCAGAACGGGGCCAAAGGCCTGTCCTGCGCCGTCCCCTCCGGTTGCCATGGTCGTCGAGAGAATACTGTTTATGGGCGAGTGACGAGGAGAACAAGAAAAAAAGGTGAGCCGTCAGCCAGGCTGGAAAATTCGACCGCTATCTATAAAACACATGAATGTGATGACGGAATGTTGAATATGTAAGGATCAGAGTGCCGCGCCCATAAAGGTGCTGGCAGAGCTGGTGAGGTCAAGGCAAGGTGGGATGTGATGCGGTTAGTGACGAACCCAAGCAGCCCGAAAAAGTTGGTGAGCCGCAACAAGCAGCCCGAGCGGCCCAAGGCAGTTCTCCACGAGCCATCACCTAGCGTCTGCGGAGCCCGCGCGACAACTTGGGAGCAGCATCTCTCTTCGCCAAACACACACATCGCGCCTCTCGAGGCTGTGCTTTTCCCAGCTACCTTGAGCCTGGTCCTAATCGCGCCAACCTTTCCGTCCCGCGTCGCATCATGGCCAGCAAAGGAGGAAACAGCGGAGCCGCTCGAAAAACGCTGCTTGCGCCGATCCATTTCATCTTCAAGCTCCTACAACAACGTTCTACGGTGTGCATCTGGCTGTATGAGCAACTGGCGATCCGGATCGAGGGAAAGATCAGGGTATGTGCTTCAGCGCGCTCTTCTGCGGAGCCCTCACTGAACACGTGAACTAGGGATTCGACGAGTTCATGAACCTCGTCATTGACGACGCCGTGGAGGTTAGGCTGGCTACAAAAACCGACGAGGAGAAGCGGAGGAAGCTAGGTAATTGCCGATCACAATCATCCTCGCTGGTTTGGTGCTAAACGCCCGCGTACAGGTCAGATACTACTCAAGGGGGACAATGTGTCCCTGATCCAAGCGATACAATGATCTTCATAGAATCTTTCGAACGGGATACCGATTCTCTATCTCCGGCGATGAAGGGGCGATTTCACGTCATCTAAAATAGATAGGCCAAAGTTCGGGAAGGAGCACTCCAAGTATTGCTATGAGCTTTTGGAGGTTATGAACCGCCCGTCGCCAACGATGATGGCATCTACTGGCCAGTCGTGGTCACCGACGGGTATCTCCTCTGTAGGAGGAAGGATTTGCTCTTTGAGCGCGAGGGCAACTACATCATAACGGGAACCAAGTCAGATGGGATTTCTCCAGTGTATCACAGGCAGGCTGTTCCTCACCAAGGAAAGGTTTTCGACGTGTACTAGTTTTACTTGCCACTTCCTCCGAGTATCTCTTCAGAAAGTAGTCATAGTACCCTTTGCCGTGTCCAAGTCTTCTCAAACTGCCGTCGAATGCCATTCCTGGCATGACTATCAAATCCAAACCGGGATCGTTCCCCGTTGCATCCCGAGGCCGTGTGGGCGAGACTCCATATCCGCCAAGACAGTTTTCCTTGCTGGCAACACACTCTTCCCTGAGTGATGGAATGCCCCATTTGTCTGGCTCGAGTGACTCGAATTCTTCCATAGAATTTAAGGCAAGCATGTCCATTACGGAGACCTTCGGCTGCTCCGGAGCCACATCGACACTGTGGATGTAGGGTATAAAAACCTCCTTTCTATGCTTTAGGGCATCTTGGACTATGCCTGTTGTCGAAATTTCGCCCGTAGGCATTGACAAATAGACACCTATCCTTTTTGCATCGTGGTACTGTGGGAGGGAGAGCAATCTATTCGTGGCGACTGTGGCTGCGAAACGGTCAGTTTTCAAGACACCTGTCGATGGATTTCAAGAGGTGTAGACGGCCTGACATTGACTTATGATTGACTCCTTAGGCACATCAAGGAGGATCTTGCGTATCTTCCTCCGTAGATCTTTCTTGGCCGTCTGCAGAGCAGCCATGGTTGCCGGTATGTGGGCTGTATCCCAGATGAGAGATATACTCAATGACGCATGGCGTAATCTATCCCCGGATGAAACACGGCAACGCGGTGAGCGAGGGAATTTGGGGATCGCAATTTTATCGGAGAGACATGAAGTAACAGCAGTCCGAAACCAACATATATCCCTGTTCAGGTTCCAATTTCCCCGGAGGCTTTTGAGGCATTGCTGATCACCCGCGCGTCTTGGCATTGTTTCGCGCCTGTGGGCGTGGCTCAGATTCCTACATACGCAATCGAGGCGGTTGCCCCCCTTCCTGCAATATAATCCTTGACCATCTCTTCTGTGACACCTGGGATCGGTCATGACGACGTCGAACATGGTTGTGGCATTATTTCTTTTCAGTTTTCTCTTCTTAACCGCTAGGGCCGCGGTAGATCCTGAACTGACCGGCACCTGGTCAACGAAGTCCCGCAAGGTTGTCACGGGGCCGGTATGTTGATGAGCATCCCTCCAAGACCGACCACCACGACCTTGTTTGCACGCGGTGGAAGCTGATGTGCGTGCGCTAACTGTTGTCATTGACATCCAGGATTTTTACGACCCGATCAAAGACAGATTCAAAGAACCTCCCCTGACCGGGTTTGCCTATTCTTTCACGGACGATGGGTACTATGAAGAAGCATACTATCGCGCTGTTTCGAATCGTCAGTATCCGCGCTATGTACGCCGCCGTAGCATTTACCGGTCTAACCTTTGTTTATGCAGCCAAGGATCCCTCATGTCCACAAGGCATCATGCAATGGCAGCACGGCAGGTACTCAAAAGAGCCAAACGGGTCCCTCATCTTGACACCATTCGCCGTCGACGGCCGTCAACTCGTGTCAGATCCGTGTAAGGGCGACCAGTCATCATACACTAGATATAATCAGACGGAGATCTTTGAGGTAAATGCGCGATTGTCCACAGCGTGATGGATCGTCTGCTGACAATGTGGCCTAGCGATACGAGGTCCTCACCGACCGCTTCCATAACGTCAGACGGCTAAATCTATACGCGCACGATGGATCGCCCTTGAATCCGATGTACCTCATCTACAAGCCCCCGCAAATGCTCCCAACGCAGACGCTAAACCCTACCGTCCGAAAGGGGCCTACTGCGACAGCCAATGCGAAGAGAGACGTTATCATCGAAGAGGCCGTCGAGCCACTGAACAAGAATGTATTCGTCAAGCTCACAGATCCTATAAATGCGGACAGGTGGTGGTGGGTTGGAGTCATCATGACTTCACTGGGTGGACTTGCTTTGCTCGTCTCCTAGATGAGTATGCTAATGAGAACGATGAATTGGATTGAACCTTTGGCTCGGGATCAGGTGGAATATCAGTTATCGACGGTCACGGAGTTTGGAAAGGAGCCAGCGTTCCAGACATTAGTCAGGGGCCCGTCGCGATCAACAGAACGATTCTGACATGTGCATATGACATGGCGCTGGGTTTTGTGCGGAGTTCTATGCGGCCTTGAGCTTTTACCCCATATTATTGTATTTCTATGAGACTTCTTCCTCACTCCAGTTGTGAGATCTGTATGCTTAATTTTTTTATCTGCGCCGTGCCTCTGCTGATCACCTGTATACTTAAATCTGTTGTCTATTCTTGAGTGCTATTTGAAATACCAAGGATAGAGGAGTTTTGTTCTCACAATCTCGTGTCTCGAATATTAGAGTGTCGTACCTCCGAGTCGTTCATAATGCTACTTTATCCTCTCTCTAGACGTAAATGACCCATGATGGGCATAACACTTTGCGTTGGACCTCTATCCCTGTAGAGGTAAGCTATCAGCATAGCTATGACTGTGCATTCCAGTAAATTCCGCAAGGAACTCCACGACAAGAGATATTAGGTATTTGTTTATTGGATATTTCAACACCACCCTAGTAACGAATGGCCTCGTGTAATCATTGAACGGAGATTGATTACCTATATATCCAGGCGCGATCCCTTGGGCCTAGGACGCCGCCACCATCTCCTTGGCGATCTTCGCAACCTCTGCCTTCTCTGCGGGCTTGCCGTCCAGGACCCCACCCGGCGCGAAGAGCGTCTTGAGTACACTGCCTATATCTGCCTTTTTACCCTCTCCCTTCAGCTGGGAGATTACCTGGGAGACGGCCTCCCGGATTTGGTCGACACCCATGGTCTCTACCTGCGCAGCATATTCTTCCAATACCGCAATCTGAGCATCTTCTTGCTCCTTGAGGTCAGGCCGATTGGCTTCCGCGAACTGCTGGCCGGCCTCTTTCGCCTGGGCGGTTTTCTTCCGAATTACCGACAGAAGCTGAAGATCCGTTTGTATGGGGGAGGAAGTCTTAGAGGCGTTGGTGATTTCCGTTATTAACGCTCGGAGGACATTTAGCCTTTTTTTAACACCGACTTTGTTAGCTTTTATGGATTGGGCTAGCATGGCGCATGTCGCCGTGGCGGCGTCGGTGTCCTCAGTACCTAGGGGTATCCTTGGCTCTCATAGCATTCTTCAGGTCCGTTCGAATTTTAGCCATCAATGGAGGCGTGGCAGGGGCTGAAGTAGAGTTGTATCGAACGGCGCGCAACCCCAGGCGAGTCGAGAATCTGAGAGGCGCGAACATTTTGGGTGTAATGCGGAGTTGCGAAGTAAGCGCGAAGAGGGAATATTTGTTAATGGCGCTATTCAAATGTATGATCCACGCTATTGTACAAGAACAATAATAAAAAAAAATTTCTGAGGGGTAACACCCGATATGGGCTTGGGGAGAGTGCATGTCCGAGAGCTCCAGGCGGAGCTGGGAAAGCAGATCCGCAGCCCTGGCCCGTGCACAAATTTGTTTCTGCTGCACGCTCTCGTCCGCATTGTTCGGTGCATCCCAAGTTGACCTCGCGTTTGCCCTGGGCTGGCATGACTTTCTACACCGACCAGCCCGTTAACACTTTGCATGCTGACTCCTTGTATACCGAAATACCGACTTACCGTTGAAGTTCAACTCTTTTCCTGGGTGTGCAGGGAGTGTTTGACGCGGGGAGCAGGAACAGTCCCCAGCTGCAGAACGGCTGGAGATTAAATCATGTCCTATCCGACTCTCACACCTCCACGACCGCTTCCAGGGACCTATCTCCAGACTCCCGCTGCTAGCACTATAAACCATGGCCCGCTTTTTCAGCCGAAAACGTCGTCCGGGCCCCCAGGGCCAGCGTCATCGCCGGCCTCTCTTACGCGGCTCTCCCCAGCCGCTCCGAAGAGCAGAAACGAAAACATAAGCGCTCGAGAGCGCGGCGCGCGGACGATTAATGACACCTTGGCGCAAGAGTCGCGGTATCCAGACCTGGACAGCTATCTCTCACGTGGGTCAACTGCGCTCCTCTTTTCGTGACAGACCGTTGTGCTGATTAGCTTTCGCAGAGGGTTTCTCCTCCGATTATGACATCCCGACATCACCATCATGGGCGCCTTTCCAGAAGGTCAAGATGTATAATATCCCTGACCAGATCTTCGACCAATACAACCGTGCGCAGGTCTCGACGAGTATGGGTCTTTTCGCGGAAATAAATCACGCATGGGTCGCCATTGACAATGCCCTCTATCTCTGGGACTATACACATCCAAATCCCCAGCTGGTTGGGTTCGAGGACCAACCCAACAGTATCAATGGTGTGAAACTGGCCAAGCCCCGTGCGGGTGTCTTCCTTCCTGCGGTCACCCATCTCCTTGTGATCTCGACGACCGCGGAAGTACTTCTGCTGGGAATGGGTTGCGAAAAGACGTCGAGCGGCGCGTATCAGGTGACCCTCTATCAGACGGGAATGTCTACTTCTATACGCGGCCTCGATATCCACGTCTTCGCTTCCTCCGATGCTACAGGTAGGATCTTCTTCGCGGGGTCGACGGACAACGACGTCTACGAGTTGACCTACCAACAGGAGGAGAGATGGTTCCAGGGTAGGTGTGGCAAGGTGAACCACACAAGCTCCCGCTTTGCGGCATTTGCTCCGAATCTCAGTTTTGGCCAGAAGGAACCGGAGTACGTGGAGCAGATGGTCGTCGATGACACCAGGAAACTGCTCTACACGCTGTCGTCGCTATCCACCATCAGAGTCTTCCATATGAAGCCTGATGGTACCCTTGCTCTGGCCATCACAAAACCTGCAGCCGACATCTACTCCAATATTGGACACATCATTCCGTCCAATGAAACTCTTAACTCCAAAGTCAAAATAGTCTCCATAAGCCCCATTCCAGCAGCCGAGGCGTCGAGGTATCATCTCATGGCTACAACGGCAACAGGATATCGGATTTATCTGAGCGCTACTGGGTCGTACACATGGTCGACCACTCCGAATGGCTCCAGCGCTCCAACTAGCATGCAAGCCCATCATGTCAAAACGCCGCCCCTGGACAATCTTTACCCGACGATCCAACCTGGACCGCAAGGGCAGCCACTCAAGTTCAACCAACCAGCTGCATCGAAAGTACCAATTCGCACGCTGGATCCAACACGCTTTGCGTGCCGATTCCCCCCTGGCTACTTTTTCTGCTTCACATGCAAGGATTCGATGCAGAAGGCGGATACTTTGTTTATATCTTCCCCTGATTCTGGACGTGTCGCTCGCTCTCAGGAAAGTATTATTCCGGGAAAGGCTGCAGAGTCCGCTATCTGGCTCTCTTTGGGTAGCAGGGCGGAAGATATTGGCTTGTGCTCACCCCCTGTATCCGCCGCGAATACCCCTGGAGGGTTTGGCAACGAGCTTGCTATCCAATATGACCACCCTGCTGCCGAGATTGCTATTCTAACCAACACTGGCGTTCATATCATCCGTCGTCGTCGACTGGTGGACATGTTTGCCGCTCTCGTGCGAAATGGTGGCGGTGAAGATGGGCTTGAGGGCGAGATCAAGAACTTCATTCGGACATATGGTCGAAGCGAGACTCTGGCAACCGCGTTGGCCGTCGCATGCGGTCAGGGTGTCGAAATGTCCCCCGATTCGCGACTGTCGAAGATCAATGACCCTGATGTTCTCGAGTTTGCACGTAAGGTGTTCATTGAATACGGTGGCAGACCAACGATGAACGAAAACGCCGTTGCCGACAATGCTACACCGGCCATCGATGCTATTGTACCGTCGCCGCGGCACGCTGGTATTGCCCTGTACATGACGAGGCTGCTGCGCTCAATCTGGAAGAAGGAAGTTGCAAAAGCAAGCCCTTCGCCGAATGGGGCGCAAACTATCGAGCCATCTGTAAGCACCGAAAAACTGCAGACAATCCAGCGAGATTTGTCGGCCCTGCAGGACTTTTTCAAGAGCAACAAGAGCTTCATCGAAGGGCTGAGTGGCCCCGAGGCTCTTTCCCGTGCATCAACCAAACAAGAAGAAATCGCGCTGCAGGCGGAGCACCGCGCCCTTCACTCCCTGGTTCAGCTGCTCTCTGACACGATCGAGGGAATCTCCTTCGTGCTCGTTCTGTTCGATGAGCGCGTTGACGAGATTGTAGCCACCCTGCCAGAAGACTCGAAACAACGCTTCATGAAGCTTACATTTGAAGAGCTTTTCAGCACCAGCAAGGGATATGATATTGCGAAGGAGTTGGTAAAAGCAATTGTCAACAGAAACATCGCCAAGGGCTCGAACGTTGAGACGGTGGCCGACGCTCTGCGACGACGGTGCGGCAACTTTTGCAGTGCCGAGGATGTTGTCATATTTAAAGCGCAGGAACTGCTCAAAAGAGCTACCGAGGCCGGCGGGAACTCGGAGCTGGGACGCAACTTGCTCAATGAGAGCCTTAACCTCTTCCAGCAAGTCGCAGACAGCCTGTCTATGGACTATCTCGTCTCTGCAGTTGACAGCTATATAGCCAACCAATTCTTTGCGGGTAAAGTCCCAGACAGATACCTTTCAAGCGGTGGAACGGGCTGACTTGTGCAGGCGCAATTCAACTGGCTCTCAGTGTCGCCGCAAGCTCTGACAAGGCAAACCTTGCGCTTTCCTGGATCATGGACGGGCGTCCTGCAAATGTGAGTATACGACACGTCCATTTGCATGCTGATGGGACTAACATGGCTGTCTCTGAAGGATACTCGCCAGTCCTATTTCGATTTCCGGAAGCAATGCTATGACCTCATCTTTAAGGTTATTGTTGCGGTTGACAACTTGGCCGCTGAAGATCCTGGCGTTGTCGACGGGCAGTTTACTGTCATTGCCAAGCGAAAGAACGAGGCCTATGGAGTCATCTCGGAGTCTGATGACGAGGTGTTCCTGACGAGTTTGTATGATTGGTATCTGGAGCAGGGGTGGAGTGATCGTCTACTTGAAGAAACATCGCCTTTCGTGATTACGTACCTCGAGCGCAAGTCCGCGGATGACATTTCGCATGCCGATCTGCTCTGGAGATACTACTCCCAGTCCGGGCGTTATTTCGAGGCCGCAAAGGTCCAGTTTGAGCTGGCTCAGAGCGGGTTTGCCCTACCTCTGAGCCGGAGAATCGAATACCTTGGCCGTGCCAGAACAAACGCGTCAACCTTCACTCCCGACGTCGGTCGGCAGCCTCGTCAGCGACTACTGCAGGAGATAGCGAACCTCCTCGACGTGGCAAATGTCCAGGACGATCTCCTGCAACGTTTGAAGGAGGACAACAGGATCGCACCAGAGCGGAAAGTGGAGGTTCTGAGAGAGGTGGATGGACCGATCATGGATCTCAGCACGGTAAGAATTTCTTTACTTTGACTCCGCCTGCTGGAGAGGTGTGCTAATAGAGCGCAAGCTCTTCAACCAATATGCCGACCCTGGAAGTTATTATGACATCTGTTTGCAGATCTTCTATCTTGCGGACCATCGCAACTCCGCGGACATCAAATCGACGTGGCAGCACCTGCTGCAGGACCTGCACGATGAGACGGTGGAGAGAGGAGAGCCGCAGCCGTACGAGGCGGTGATTGAAAAGGTGCGCAGCCTTGGCAGCCGTCTGCGGATGTCGGAGACCACCTTCCCAGTGCCCGTGCTCCTGCCGATGCTGGAGCGCTACGCACTGGAGCACCAGCGCGGCGTCGGGCCCTCGACGTGGGTGGTCGATCTCTTCCTGGATCTCGAGGTCCCGTACGAGAAGCTCTACGCGATCCTCGAGGCCATGTTCTACAACGACGAGGCGCCCTTCCACGGCCCAAACCGGCGCTACATCGCGAGCGACCTCGTGTACCTGATCCAGCGCTGGTTCCACGACACCGTGCGGATGGGCGGCGCGGTCTTTGGCAGCGACGCCGTCGCGACGCGCATCTCGGAGATGCTTCTCCTGCTGCAGCAGAGCGGCCTGGGAGCCGAGCTGGTCCAGGTGGCGCAGGAGTTGCGGTTCCGGATTGACGACATTTTGCGATAAGTGAATTAAATTAAACGACACACACCCCCTGTGAGCAAAGTGAGCATCTTTGTATTTATTTAGCTACGTCATCCCCCTAGGTACTCCTTCTCGTCTTGGTCTCTGTTTTGTGAAAGAAAACCCTTCTCGCAAGTGGCGTTTTTGAAGGAAGTGGGAAGTTTATTATGTACTGTACTGTACGCAGGATTGAGGATGGGTTACTTACTTACATGGTCTGTTTATCATACATATGTCGGCAATGGACCGATGATCGTCATCATCAACATCAACATCCTTCCAATCCATGCATTGATTTTCCTTTTTTGAATTTGTATCTTACGCTTTTTTGCTTTTCCGTCCGTTTCCAGTATACGGTGCCATTTCTCGATAATGTATTGAATCCGATCCGATCTGATCGGACCCGTCGTGTGCTTGTCTGTACTTCTATACTATAGATTGGATCCTCTTTGGTCAGAATGAGAGAGCGAGAGAGAGAGATCATGAGCAGGAGCAGGAGCTTTGACTCGATAGATATCAACGATGTTTTGGAATTTGAACTGCAGAGCCTAACGCCATTCAATAAATGGTATTCAGTAATACATATGTAGACTCGTCACTTCTGCGATCGTCAACTAAGTGTAGAAAGAATTGGGCACGTCCATCTACTGTTTCCTGCATAGATCCACCAAAGAGTTCTATATATATAGGATCCTGTCAAAGAAATATACTCTTTGCCCCCCTTGCAGGCAGGTTTCGGAAAGTAGGACTGTGATAAAAATCTCTCGTAGAGTAGAGAAAAGAATCCCCAGGATAGTCAAGTAGTAGGTGACTTAGATAGATAGATAGTCTTTAATAATAATTGGTCTGTTGTTCATCATGAAGTCCACCCTGTTCTATTCGATTGATATACATACATAATTTTGTCACAAAGTGACCTTTTCCTTTCGTTTCCTTCCTTCCTTCCTTCCTTTCTGTCTCTCTGGTTTGAGCGACAAACAAATGCTTCTTATATATTCATTCCTATATATATATATATGTTTGTGTGTGTGTGCGTGTGTATGTTTTCAAATGTGATGTGATCCGATATACAATATACTACGGTATGGTAAGCCAGCCCTGTGCTTCCTGCTTGCTGGCTGGCTGAGGTGCTCGTATATTTATCAGATTGCTCTACCAGTGAGCGCCTCACCGCTTGAACTGCTGCAGCACCTAAGGGGGGCACACAAGTACGGACCCCGGGGGTAAGTCAGTGAGTCAGTGGGTAACTACTAGTACAGAATACAGACAGCTGACTTGGAAACCTGGAAGCCCAGGCTCAGGCTGCATCCCGTCCCAACTGTCTTGTCGAGTTCTAACCTAACCGAGAATGGGTACTACGGACTACTTCGGGGCCCCGGGCCCGTCCGATTGGAACGGGACAGTGGACGGTTCCAATCCGCTGGAAGGTCGAGGGACGCCGGGTCCCGCTCCACCTACTACCGGCCACCGTGGCACCGACTTGTTGGGGCTGCGGCTGCGGTTGAAACAAGAAAACAAACCAAAAAGGCCTTAGGGAAACGAGGCAAAACACACCATAGCGAAACCGACTACCGTGTCTTGATTTTGTTTGTCCGGATCTTGATCTTGATCTCGATCTCGATCGATAATTTCATTTTGTTAACCCTTTTTCCTCAGATTAGATTAACGTCCGCGGACGAGCACTCGCCGGGTCGAATTCAGACGACAAGGACAAGCCAGGATGGCGTCGATACTCAGCCGGAAGCGGGACCTAGTGTACCTCGCCTTCTTTATGATCCATGTGCCGATTGTCTACTGTATGTATATGCCTGCCTACTCCATTTTCTAATTTTTCCTCCTTCTCTTCTTGTTTGGGTTTGTCTTGGTTCCCAGTGGTTATCCCCAGCACTCATTGAAGTGAGACGAGACGAGACCGCGATAATGGATAGACATATGTCCAACGTAACTAAGTAGTCTCCGTTTCTGGAACCTTGCCTTCATCATGGCTGCTGGACCCGGACACCATTTGGATCTGCCAGAGAAATAAATTGAGATGTCAAGCTCGAGTTCGACTGACCGGATTTCCCATGCGTAAAGTGGCCGACGTCACCTCCCTGTACCCCGAGGCCATCAGGCCGGCCTTTGTGAACCGCATCCGCGAGTTCTACATCAACACCTACCACGACAAGTTCTTCGAGGGCCCCGCGCCCGCGTGGTTCACGTTCTTCCTGCTCATGGAGGCGCTGTACCACGGCCCGGTCAGCATCTGGGCCGTTGGTGCGCTGCTGAGAGGTACGCTATACGTCGACACGTCCGTCACTTATGACGTTGCAAAGTAGCATGTTGAGATTGAATGTAGAACACTGACAACTGTCAAAGACGACCCGCTCGTCCCGCTTAATCTGCTTGTCTGGGCCGTGCAGACGGTCATCACGACCGTCGCGTGCCTGGCCGAGGTGTGGTCGTGGACGGACCGAACGCAGGAGCAGAAATCGAACCTCACCATGCTCTACGCGCCGTATGCGCTTCTCGGTATGTTGACTATTGACACATTCACGCCCAGTGCCCGTGTTCTTCCATGCTAAGCAGTGCTCTTGGATTGCAGCTGCCCTGATGGGATTAGATATGTTCGCGAGACTGCGCGGCCAGTTGCTTCAGAAGACGAAACGAGAATGAATAAGTAGAGTTGCACGGCCCTCTATCCGAGAATTGTACTTGGAAAAGGGACAGTAAAAGATTGCAGGCATGATACAAAAATTGAGTCCGGTCTGCATGATGTAGACCTAGGTTGCTGGTTGACTCGATCAAAGAAAATATCACAAGGCAAGTATGCGTCGAACTTTTGGACCTGCATAGAATGCAATAGATTCATGTATGCCCCGTTCCGGGGGCCCCATGGCGCAGTGAAACAAAGAAAAGCAGGACCTGAATTGTGAGCTCTTGACCAAAATGTCTCTCGGTGTATCTCAAGAATCGATAATGCAAGTTCTGTGCACGGTCGTGAGTGGTCCCAAAAGCGTAAATGGACAACGATATTGCATTGGTACCTGTAGTCGGGCGGCGTAGATCCCGCTCATCGTTTCAATGTCACATGTGATACCCAACTGTCTACTCCGTAGGTACATACAGTACCTCGTCAGTATGACTGCTGTTGTCCCACTTCTCTCCCTACAAGGCGTACGGAGTACAGATTGTTGAGCATATTATACCGTCACCATCATAATTGCGGCGCACACAAGGATTCAATTCGCCTGAAGTATGATGTGAGACAATCCCGGACACTCGCAATAATAACGGAAAGTGTCCGTCCGAGTGCGCGGAACGGACAATAATCCATACTCTGTTAGGGAATCGGAGCCGGAGCTCGTGTTAATTTCGGGTCTCCGGTACTCGGTGCATTCCAAGCTCGATCGAGTCGATCCTCCGGCATCTGTCCGACATCCCACAGATTTGGTTCGTACGTCACTCTGTGCGGCGTCTGCTGTGCGACGTGCTGTGCCGCATCCTGCATGTTCCTCTTTAGGTACTGCCAATCGGAGAGTTCTCTGCTGCTGGCTCGATGCATGGCTACAGGCTTTGTTTCCGATTGACTTTGATCACCGTGCCATGCGATCCACCGCAGTCCTGGACTTATCTGGTCCATCGTAAGGTGACGGAGGTCCTGATCCAGTTGGGCAAAATTCAAGCTGCAAGCAAAGTTCAATAGGGGGGTGGGATCATACTTGCATTGCCGCCAGGGCGGTGCTGTGGATCCCGTTTTAATTTAGCTCTACTGCTCCATCAGGCTCGCACAGTCATATACAACATTTTCTTTGGTGGCCTTTACTTCTTATGGAATCAGTAACATTTGGATCTGCATTCCCAGGCAGCTTCGAAATCTGCTCTTTGTGCTGTACAATGCCGTTTCCTCGACCGACAAGGGGCGAGCTGGAGGTGCTATGACGCAGTAAAGGCCTGGGTTCCTGGCCTTAGCGGTCCCATGCTTCATTTACTTTGTTTGTCGACATCCCCACTCTCCGGGGGCTTCTATCAGTCGGCCCGAATCCTTGGGCGACAGCTGGAAGGCTCAGCCACCCTGTCGTGGCCCGAGAAGCAGGAGGAACTTTTGCGCAACATCAAATCGAGCTCTAGCTCCCTGAGGTGAATTGTGCCATCGTTTCCACGGCCCGAGCTCGTCTGGAGACAGTGAAACAAGGCGTTGCCAGCGTCGAATGGCGCAGGCTGCAGAGGACTTGATAGTGGTCTGAGCCATCAAGGCAGATGCTTCCAAAGTACTCCGTACCGCATGAAGATAGGATCCCCATGTGAGCAGGCGGGGAGATATTAGCCGAAGTCGGTCACAGCAGGTCGGAACCGCACACTTTCTGTCCCCCCCCCCCCCCC
>JGI26058J51888_1000540_pt1 | contig 19904 bp, 19 predicted proteins | sample HigsolmetaSP110D_FD_51888 | JGI IMG/M metagenome (IMG submission 51888) | reverse complement strand
CCCTAGTTCATGGGATAAATAGCTAGTCAGATAGGTAGATTAAGAAAATCAGAGCTTTCATCATCATACCTTCGGATTACGAGGTTCGAACAGTCCGACAGTAGTAGACTTCTTGGCACGGTACCCATAGTGATGCTTGATGCTATTATAATTAAGCTTCGTACTACTCCACAGGATCTGCACCAAGTGTGGGCCCAAAATGCTAATGCTAATGGAGGGCCCCATCTCAATTCAAAACTTAGAAATTCTCCTTATTGTTCCATCAGAAGCCGCCTGCAAATTGAAGAGGTCCCTGTTGGACTTGATCTCAGTCCTTTTTTTGCCCTCTTTTTTTTTTCTTAATCATGAATTTTCGCGCTCAAATTGTTTCCGTCCGATCCACTCCATTAAATTAAGCAATAGAAAGATTCGGAAACTGTTTGCTAATGCCCTCAAACCCATTGACCCACAAAGAAAAAGGACGGAACGATCCACTAATCTTCCCCCAGACCTGATACTAGTTTTCGATGTACACAATCGTAACGAGAGAATCCCGAAGCCGTTCGCATCCCCGATGGCTCACGAAGACATGTTGGATATCTGTACCCTGCGTCAGGAATTGCTTCCTATGGCGCGCCATGGTCTGGCCGATTGAAACGGGACCGATGACGACGTCGGCGGTCTTGTAGTCTCGTGGCAACGATACATCGTTCAACGGCAAGTCGAACCAGGTTGCTGTTAACTGGTTCCATTCGTCAATGTTCGGTCTCCACACATTCAGGCCCCGATAGTCAGGATCTTTGAAAATCATCACAGCACCATTCGAGCCTGCATAGGTTTTCCGCGTAGGCGAAATTCTCTGCGACGTATATTCCGGGTCCGAGATCATTGTCGTTGGATGCGGAGCGTGTCACGGGGACAAAAAATGACCTCTGGTTCTTCACACGGACGCATTTTACAGACTCAGGCCAACAATGGACTCGTGCATTGGGATAGAGATCGCCAATTCTGTAAGACCGAACGTCTCGGGTTATCTGCTGTGGGATCGTCCTCGTGGCCCAGACTTGGACTTCTGTGTTACTGATAGCGCCTGCACCAATATATCTGTCCGCCACGTCACATGGAATCTTCCGTTCCTGCACATAGCGTTCCACCAGGAAGGCACCAGGATGACAGCCCTCGGGAACCACTACGATTTCATCCTGGAGACAGTATGCAAGGTCGTCAATCACCCTGACAAGGTCATCGTACCTTCTTAGGTAGAAGATGCTGCGAGCGGAGCCGATCATTTGCACAAGCGCTATTTTTAAATCGAGTTAGTCATTTTCGGACAAGTTGCAGTTAGAAGAAACAGGAGGACATGTACAGTACATACTAGGATTGCCATCCAGATACTCCTGGATATCTTCCGGTATTTCTCCCTGGAATGGTTCGCCGTGTATCCACACGGGATCAAAGAGGGCAGGGTTCAGGTCTCCCGGGTCCCGTAAGAGTGTCTGCTCTGGTGCATTATCATCATCCTCATCCTCTTCGGTCGGTACTTCAACTTGCTCGTTGTCCATTGTCACTTAGACCCCAACGTCACGGACCGTGATCGCTGAAGAGCCGCGGCCATCCTCTTTACATTGCAGCTGTGGGAACTGTGATATCGGATTTTCGTCATGATCGCCGACGCAGTGTAGAATTTAGCGTCTGTACTCGTACTGAAGCTTCTATGGTTTGGGGGAGGTTGCCTAGTGGATTGACGGTCGTCTATCCTGGACGGCGTTCCAAGGTTGTCAGTGCGACACGTGATGTGGACATGTCCTGAATTGCAACGTTGAAAGAAAGAGAAAAAAAAAGTAGGATTGTATTAATAGATTCTCTACTATTGGAAAATGCTAGCACGTTCTACATACGAGGGAAGAGTGGTAGACCTCTTGGCACGTCGCGGAACGTCGGGGGGACTCCCTCGTCGATCTCCACGAAGAAGATACTTCGCTAGTGGACGAGGTCGTTATCCACAGGGATGCGAGGATTACATACGTCTTTGAAGAATGGGGGCGTCATTGTACAGTACATGAGTATCGCTGTGTGATACATAGATGTCTTAACCATAGTACAGTACATACATAAAGATACCCAAAACAATGTTGTACTCCATAGCCCGTATATAGTGTCTATGGTGCCCAGCGTAGGTAGGCTACAATATCAACTGGGGATGGATCTCCAACTCCAGGACAAGATATCAGGTTCCCACCATCGCGGTCACCAGCTACAGGTTCGCGTAGTAATCGTAGTTCTGGTTCAGCTTGTAGAACGGCTTGGGCTGCGGGCCGGTGCTGCCGCCGTACCATGTCGGCGTGGGCAGGGTCATGGGCGCGTCTTCGCGCTTCTTGTTTGTGAAGACGTACTCGAAGGTCTTGGCCCACTGGACACGGTTGTTGAGGCCCTCGAGTTCCCAGAGCTCCTGGAGGAAGTGCAGGAAGGAGCTGTGCGTGTAGGCGGAGTTCTCGGCGTACATGGTACCCTCGTCGTGGATGAGGGTGTTGGCGGGGACGTATGGGGAGATGATGAACGCCGGGACGCTATTGTATGTACAGTACATCAGCGAGTTGCTCGTCCTGCAACCAGGTAGAAATCTGCACGTACCGAACACCGAGACGGGTGAAGTCGTAGGTGACGTTGTGGCCCTCGGAGACTCCAGTGAACGTGATCTTGTCATCTGGCTGGGGAACGTTGACTGGAGGGGGGACGTGATCCGCGAAGCCTCCGTGTTCGTCGAAGTTGATGATGATCAAGCTGAAGCGAGACTCAGTGACTGTCTGCAGCAATTGCTATGGTTCAAGCTTACACATTGTCCCAGTACTTCGATTTCCGGACGGCATCGTACAGATGCTTGATCAGCTGCTCGCCGGCAGCCATGTTGCTGGTCGGGTGCATGGAGTCGATGGTGCAGCACTCCGGGTTGATGTACGAGAATTGCGGCAGGGTTCCCTGCTCGAGATCGCGGTAGAATTCGTCCGCATGGACAAGTCGATCCATGGCGTTATCCTGGACCCACTGGTAGAACGGTCAGTTCTAGCCTCGATTATTCTCTGGGTATCTTGCCATTGAGCCTTTTTTTCTTACCTTGTACATGTAGGCATCAATGATGTCGGTCTCATAGTACTTGAAGGAGTCAGCAACTCGCCACTCTCAACTCCAGCATGATCACTCACGTTCTTCCACGTGATGTTCTTCTTGCTCAGCGCCTCGAAGATAGAGACTGCACAGGTAGTTCCAGTCACGTTGTTAAACCACCCAGAAGCCTGGAAGTCATTCTCGAGCATTCCACAGGTCGAGCCGGAGGTCGCAAATTGACGGTTAGGGTTGGTTGGGCCGGGGTGTTCCGCGAACTAGACTGATAAGCATATTGCCGTCATTAAAGTCTAGGGCAGAAGAAGCGCACATAAGCATCGAAGAATGCAAAGTTCCTGGCCAGCTCAACGAGGGTTGCCGTCTTCTTCTGGTCGTATGCCTTGATGACGAAAGCCGCCTCGCCCGGCGTCTGGCTGTACTTCTCCGACTGGCGCTCAATGAAGCCGCCCATGTTCGGGACGTCGTCGTTCGTGGGGTTCCATTTCCGGTAGATCTCGTAGCTCGTCCCCGCAAACGCATGGTCCGGGTCTACCAGAGGAACCTCGCCCTCGTATGGGCTCGCGCAGATCTCGAGAGGCTCGCCCCAGACGGTCCAGTTGGGGTTGGTGTATTCGTTGCAGTAGGTGGTCTTGAGCAGGTTGTCGATGCCCGGGTGGAAGTCCCAGTAGCCTGCAATGTTGTCAAAGGAATGGTTCTCCAACATCAGATATATGACATGTTTAATCTGAACGGGTCATCACTCTTGTCAGCAGGGCCTCCGAGCAAGAGAAGTATGCAAGAACTCTTACGTTTCCTCTGATCTGAGCCCAGACATTGCTGTGCTTCTGGGGAAGAGCTGAGCCAACTGCGGCCAAGGCAGAAATGGCCGTCACAGTGAGAGTCGACTTCATTGTGCTTGCTGTTCACGCAGCCAGTGGTTGCTTGACGTTTTCAGGTGCGCTCCTGCTGTAGATCAGATGGCCAATTTATATACTGGCAGTCGGGTATGTCGGTGCTTTTGAGATGCATCTCGGCCAATCTCCGCTTGTCCACAAACAGAGAACTCCGCACGTCTGTTATCAAAGCCATCATCGTTCTCGAAGCCAAACGGCGGGGTGGAATCTGTCCCTCATCGACCACGCGCATGAAGCACGTGGGCCTTTTGCTGCCATTTGACCAGGAGAAAACGGAAATTAAACAGTGACTAGTAGAGTCAGCAGATGGGAGGCTAATTTAGCACTCTCTATGGAGGGACAGCATTTTCGACAGGGTTGTTGAAAGTAGCAGATACCGGAGAATTAGGGATGCATGTTATCTCCGTCGGGCCAGACCGTTTGCCCTAAGGCCGTGCCGTTCTAGGTAAGTGGAGCCACTCCGGGGTCGGCTCCAGCGCTTAGAAACGCGGCGGGCGCGATAGGCCTGCGGGCGGACAAGCAACATCCCCACCAGGCACGCCGGAAGCTTCGCCTGCGCCATCGATCGCGGCGTCTTCGAATCAGAGGCGCGGATCTCAGCAACGTGCCCGGTCGGTTGCATGCCGTCTGCTGCCCCTCGCGGAGAAGCTGGACGGGGCTCTGATGGCCCCGTGCCCACCGTGCTGCCTCCCACCCCACGTTGCTGGCTCGATAGGCTCACGTTCAGAGATGCCCTGAGATCCAGAAGATGGCCATGCGCTCTTCAGGTGCCGGATGACCCGACCGGTTATCCTCCTTCCATCTCGGGTCAAGTCTTGTGATCGCGTCCTTCTGCTCTCCTCCGGTCCCTTCATCTTCTTCCTGATGCAGAGCAAGTGGTCATGGATCCTCCTGGCCAGGACTGTTTCCCCAGATTTTTTTCGCTTCCCGGTGGAATTTCAGGATATAGACCCCGTTTGCAAAGCTAATAGATCTTGTCTGAGGGGCCTTCGTTTCGAAAGAAAACAACCATGTCACTAGCCTCTCTCAAGTCTCTCTTTTCCCGTTATTATATCCCTCTTTCAGAGACATATTCCTCTATCGATCCGGAGAAGGAGTCTCGACTCCCCTTCACACAGAGACCATGCGACGTCGAGTCGGCTGGGTCGGAGAGTTCTGGCGTGTGCAAGCAAAATGAGAAAAGCGGCCTCAAGATCGTCGACTCCAGGGTAATATCGGACGTCATCATCGGTCTCTCGGACGGCATGACCGTGCCGTTTGCCCTGACAGCGGGCTTGTCCGCGCTGGGAGACACCAAAGTTGTCGTCTTTGGCGGGCTGGCCGAGCTCATCGCGGGCGCCATCTCCATGGGGCTGGGAGGATACCTAGGCGCGAAGAGCGAAGAGTGAGAAACTTTCGTTTTCCCCTGGAAAACTCTGCTTAAGCCAGGGAGCTTACCTTACTCTACTTCAGAGAATCATATCGGGCAACTCTGAAAGAGACCCGCGAGAAGACACTGACAGACCCGTCGTCCATCGCGACCGCCATCTCGGACGTATTCGCCCCATACGACCTCCCTTCCAGCGTCGTCGCAGACCTCACGACGCACCTTTCCGAGTCTCCAAAACTCCCCGACTTCCTGATGAACTTCCACCACACGCTCCCAGAGCCCTCGGGGTCCCGCGCCTTCATCTGCGCCCTGACCATCGCCCTGGGGTACTTCGTCGGCGGCTTCGTCCCGCTGCTCCCATACTTCTTTGTCGGGCCGCACGAGGCGTTCCTCGCCCTGCGCTGGTCCATCGCCACGATGGTGGTGGCCCTGTTCGTGTTCGGGTACGTCAAGACGTGCTTCGTCGCCGGGTGGAAGGGGGCACGGTGCATCCGGCGGGGTGTCTCAGGCGGGGTGCAGATGGTCCTGGTGGGAGGGATAGCTGCCGGGTCAGCCATGGGGCTGGTCAAGGGGTTCCAATTACTCGCTTCTCAGTCTTCTGATGGAAAGGACGGTTGAACAGTTTATTCAGGATGAGTCGTTGACTTTTCTGTATTATGTCTGGAATATGGGATGCACATACTTTGATATGTACCGTACATGCATATGGTCCAGTGGATAAAGGCATGTTTGGTATATATGGTTAGAAAGACGCGTAGAATGTGAGAGCAGTACCTTTCTTGTATTGTTTCAAGCGATTAATATCCGTGCAGACCATTTAGAAAAACGTTTGTCTATCTATATCCAAAAAATGCCTACGAAAACTCCAGTAATAAAACTCACGCATTAATAACCGGAAGATTCCTCTCCAGATACCCGCGCCAGGTGGGCAACGACCGCCTGTACCTCGTCCCCGACCGGACCTGCAGGTCCTCAATCGCACTGGCGTACCGGATCAGCGCCGGCTCCGACCACGCCGTGTTCATGATCGCCAGCCCGAACGGCATCCCGGACTCGTCGTTGACGCCGGCCGGGACGGTGATCATCGGGTACCCGGCCTGCGCGGCGATCTGATACGTCTGGCCCACGTCCGGCGGGACGAGCAGCCCGTCCAGTAGTTTTTGCTCCCCGTTGTTGTGTCGTCGGAGTGCGGCGTCGATCCCGTCTTCACGGGTCGATCTCTGGCAGAATGAGAGCGCTTGGAAGTACGTCTCGCCCATGATGCCCTTTGTCGCCAGAGAGTCCAGGAAGCCGTCCTGTCCGGATCCAAAGGCCGGATGGACGCCCGGGAGGCCGCCTTCGGAGCCGTAGTTGTCAAGATTGTACTGGACCAGATCTTCCAACGAGCGAATGTTCGTGTTCTCGAGCTCCGAGAGATACCTCTTGATATCGTTGTAGAAATCAACCTTGACGACCGTGTACTCGGACTCGTTCGCGAACCCGCGCGTCGTCCCGTAGTCCCAGTCCCACCCATCGGGAGACACGATGGTCCTGTAGTTCGGCAGCTCCGTGCCGTTGATGATCGCCGCGCCGGCGCCCTCGATGAGTCTGACCAGGTCCACGAGCTGCGCGATCTGCGCCGCGTCGCCGAGCGCCCAGAAGGTCTTCCACGGGAGGCCAAAGACGGCGCCCTCGAGGGCGGATCGGTTGGATAGGAACTGGGAGTAGCCGCCTGGGGGCGTTTTGCCGATCTGAGCGAGGGTGTAGTTGTCACGGGGATCTGGGCCGTATATGGCGTCGAGAGCGTACACGGCATCGGCGACGGTGCGGCCAAAGGTCCCGACGGTGTCCTGATGGGACGATTCGGGGATCACGCCGGCGCGAGACGTCAATCCCACGGTGGGCTTTATGCCCACGATGCCGTTCCGTTCCGCGGGGTTGATTACTTTGGGTACATTAATCAGTTTTATAAGACCATGGATCATACAGTTCAATCCAATTTAGGTACACTTCTTACCACTCCCATCCGTCTCAGTCCCCAAAGCAAAGCTAACAAGGTTAGCAGCAACAGCAACCGCCGACCCGGAACTGCTACCCCCAGGATTAACAGTCAAGTTGTAGGCGCTTCTGCACTGCCCACCGCGCGCGGAGTAGCCCTCGGAATAGTTGCTACTGCGCATATCGGCCCACTCGCTCATGGCCGCCTTCCCGAGCAGCAACGCGCCCGCGGCCCTGAGACGCGAGACGACGTGTGCGTCCCGAGGCACGATGGACCCGAGCAACGCATAGCTGCCGGCGGTGGTCTCCATGCGGTCCTTGGTGGCGATGTTGTCCTTGACGATGAATGGGATGCCGTGTAGGGGGCCGCGGACGTGGCCCTGGATGCGCTCCCGGTCTAGGAGTTCTGCGATCTTGAACATTTCTGGGTTCAGTTGTAGGGTCGAACTGACAGGACGATCAGCATTACAGATCGTGGTACGGAGAAGAGAGCAAACGGGTCAGAAACCAAGTACAGTAATAACATTCCAACCGTACCTCAAATAGCCATCAACCTGATGGATCCTATCCAGATAACATCCCACCAGCTGGACACTCGTCAACCCTCCCGAGCTCAGAGCCGCCTGTATCTGATCTACGGTGGCCTCCTCCAGCTTGAACCCATGGCAATCAGGCATTGGGAACAATTTCGATCCATCTTCGCCCAGCAGCGGGAAACTGTATGGAAAGGGCTCCGTCAGGACCTGAGTGGTCAAATTATATCTTTCTTCAAATTCTTCAACAACAGGGCTGGAGCCGGCAGTGACCAGCCAGAGTCTGGGTCTGATGGAGGCGGAAAGCGCAGCGAGTGCTGCGGTCGCGTTCGCCCACGAGATCCCCCACATCTTGGCAGATCGATAAGCACCGACCGACTCACAACGCTGACGTCAGTATCAGACCAGGTCCATCATTTGATTGATAAGGAAGATGTGGTAACGTTCGAGTTTGTTGACCCTCCTGCGCAGGATTTAGAATGGCGATTTTTCAGACATGCATGATCTTCATTACCTATAGCCAATCAAAGTTGAAATTAATTATTTGTTGATACAGGTACGGAGCAGTATTTTGCATCTCTGGCAATCCCACGTGATCAGTGGCGTTCACAAGTCTGCCACTTCGGGGCGTTTACAACTTTCATTCTCATGTGCTGCAGGTATGCCGCGTGACATTGCACACTAGGTACATGTTAAGTTTTCATAGGTTGCACAGTATCTGTTGTGCAAGGACAAAAAAGTCATACAAGGACCAGTACTGTACATCTTCACCTGGATCACCGGAATAGCAACGATTCTCACTATCTTCCCTTCTGCTCATTGGATTCGAAATCTCCGTGCTTTTCCCTGAGATACTATGACACTTCGCAGGAAGATCCAATATCCAGGTTTTACAAGAATCTCAAAGGAATACTCTCCCTCGCCGATAATGCCACCGGGTCGGATGGCACAGGTGAGGAGATTGGAGGGCGCCTGACGGTTGGCTGCGAGGACGAGTTGTTCTGCTTCGATCTATGGAAAGAATGTGGTTAATAATTGGAGAAAAATCGTCAAGTCTAAATTCATATTTTTTGTCTGGGTTTAGTATTCCATCTGCAATTTGCCTGTAATGAGCGGCCATCGCTCGTCAGCATTGATGAGGTTGGAGACATCGCTCACAAGGCTTGCAGAACTGGTGTACACCAACACCTTGACGCTGTGCCGCTAGCAAGCCTCAATGATCGACTGTGTCCCCTCGATATTGGCCTTCTGGAACACCTCGTTGAGCGCTCGACTCTCCGAGCGCCCATATACCAGCGGGGATACCGTGTGTATCACAGCATCTGGTTTAGCCTCCTTGAAGATCCTGTCCAAAGCTTCTGGCTGGAGAATATCGGTGTCAAAGTAGCTACGCCATCGGAATCGGGCCGTTGATTTTGAGTAATTCGAACGTCAATTACCGTTATCTGGCAGCTGTAGGAGCTCACGAGAAGGCCGACGATGTGGTGGCCTAGAAACCCACAACCCCCCGTGACGACCACGCTCCCAAGCTCTGGCTTGTCGGATTGGGCTGCCTCCGTCATTTCAGCCTTCAGCTCCGACCGGTTTGCTGTCAAGGAGTCCGTTCTGCCTTCAGCACAAAGAACCCTGGCTCAGTCCAGTTTCTTGACTAACCGTACTCGGCCGGAGTTGATCAGAAGGCTGTGATGGTCCATCCTGTGAGATAATATATGGCTTGCCAGCTTCTTTTGCCAGTAAATAAACAATTGTGAATCCAGGAGCTCAGAGAAAGATACAATCGGCAGCTTTTAATTCTAAGCAAGCTGGTTCCAAGTAGGGCAGAGCCAGCTACCATGCTCGTCACATGACATCTATATCAACACAACACGCGTCAGGGAAACTCCCTCACGCGTCTCCTCACCACCAAGCAAAATGAAAAAGCTTCGAAGTTCAATCTCACCCCGGCCCACGTTTCGATGGGGGAGGGGTGCCACAAAAACCTAGCCTCGCTTTTTGACGGGCAAATTGTACTGTACCTCAGACAAAGAGAGGTCTGTTAGCAGGACATTGGTAAATGACCGCACCGCTTCAACCATTTATTCATCTAAAATAATAAAAAATCAGACCCAGAAACCTGGGTCGAACCCGGGAACTCGCGGCTATAGTGGCCTATCGAGCTGTGCAGATGGAACTGCTGTAGTCTTTACCAGCTGTGCTACGAGGCCCGGGTTCTGTTGCTGGGATACGGATCTTTGCGGATTAAGTAGCAAAAAGGAACCGGGAGGCACATGGTCAGGGATCTTTACCTGGTTTTTGTAAGGCATCTTTGCGGCGGCTGTCTAGTCTATTCCAGATATCAGAAGAGAGCTCGTGGATTGTGAGGTTCTGTCTGTTTGTCATTTACTATTTCTTAGATGGACATGGAACTGGAGACTAATATGGCTGATAAGATGCTATGCAGTGTGATGGACTTATCTTTCGCATTGATTGTTGAATTTAATAAGGTTTGTTCATATCTCAACAGTGATTTTGCCTATCATTGAAGCACTGCTCCTTCGCAAATTATTCCGTCAATCTGCTCCTCGAAGAGCTTGAATTGACATGGCCAGAGAGCACTCTTCTCTCTTGAATAGCAGTTTTGCTGTGGAGATATGTAGACGTTGACAATGATGACTCCGAGCGGGAGTACAGTACAAGCTTAGTACGAATTCATCACTGCGACAGGAGATAGCAAATTCAACCGGAATTGAGTAGAGGACGCAAAGAGCTAATAAAATCGTACTGAGCTATATACTTCAGACGGGTGCAAGGTATTTCTCGATCCCCCATCCCCATTCATCCTGATAACGCCGTATCCATCTTCATTTTTATATTCTTCTTATCAGACAGACCGTCAGTCCAACCCACCTGGAATATTATAAAAAAAGACATAGTTCTCTCACGAAAGTCAGTAATAACTTTCATATCGAGGAAATACACTTCGTCCGCAATCTCGTGATAACATATACCACTGTTCATGCCCTGCTGTGTCTCTCAAGGTGACCTGAGGTCCAAGAGAATCTCGAAAAGGGAAAAGGGGAAAAAAAATTCGCGTCCTTCAATGCGGTAGGTCCCACCGTTAGCTACCCTGCAGCATGCTAGGATGGACTCTCCCCACTTTCAGAATTTGTCATCCAGTTCCCCGACATTATGGAGTGCTACTCTGTACTTTATTAAAATTTTCATCTCTTTGATAAGGATTACCTTTAATCTTAGGGTCTTCTGCAGGCATGACACCGATTCATCTCACGGCGTCAGATAATCATGTGCTTAATCAATAAATTGATCACACACATGCGAGACGACTTCGGAGATTCACATATTACATTATTAGCCCAGAGTGGTGATGTCAGCGAGACAACCTTAATCTGCCAAGTAAACAACAAAGTGGGTTGTTTGAGAGAAAGTACCTGAGGAACCCTACTCCGTACCTTACTGCTGGAACTGGTCCGATATTCCTTTTGCAGAAAGACGTTCCATGGAAAAGACAGAGAAGATGGATGGATGGATCCCAGTTCAACTGTTGAGTTGTCCGGGATAACCTGGCTCTTTTATTTTTTCGGTTATTCCGCGAAAGGCAGGTAGATAATCGGCTGGAGGGCACCTAGACTTCAGACTTTCCCCCTGCCTGGGCAAATCGATACTATGCCTATTTTTGCCCATACTATTGTTGAGATCGGTTCTACCGCGACAAACCACGTGCTTATTATGTCAGATGGATGGAAAGTCTGAAAACAGACTATTGGGATTCCATCTACGTAATATTCCTGAAGGAGTATTAGTAGCTATCGTTAATTCTCAGACAGGTCAATACGATGAGTGAGTATTTGCGGATGTTCTGATCGAGACACCTGCTGGTAGAAATGAGACCGTTATCATAGGCGAGAGACACGGTGACGTCAAGCGGCGGGGGGATTTCAACAACCTCATTAGGCTTTATGCAGCTTGAGTTCACTCTAAGGACGTTTGTCAATCATATCCGGCGTAAATCTCCTGACCGCCATCCCACTCCGTAAACAACAGACCGCTCTGCAGTTGCAGTGTCCATGTCCATGTGAGCCTTGGTTGATAGCTAGTAATACAGATCTATGTCCATCATCCTAACAGCAAAACTACTCCTACCCCGCAGTCTCCTGTGTCCACAGGAAACGTGGTTGACAGCCAGTGCTGCATCAAGAAGACTGCGGGGCCTGCGTTGGATAATGCCAGTGTGACTTTTGCAGAGTGGAGTCACATGTGTCGAAAGAAAAGCTATCGGAAGTTCTTCTCATTCGACAGTTGGTCGGCGGGTATGTAGGAATAAAAACAGCTTATCTCGCCGCCTTCCCCTCCTTTCCAACTGACACACTGCAGCGTACGTTGCGCGATCTTAATCAGTAATAATAATAATAATAAAAGCAACAGATTGCTATATTATAGTATCCATAAAAAGTTCTCTCCAAATCCGACGTGATTCCTGCAGCTAACTATTTATTAATAGTGAGGAGGCTGGGAAGCAGCGCAGTCAGGTGACTGGTACATCGACCTGTGTACGAGGCTGAGCTTTCGGCATGCATATGCACCTAGCGGTGGTCGACACAGCACTAATTAATAAACGGTACTGCAGCACGGAGCATGTCAGATTATTTCCTTCCTCTCGCCTTCTGGAATGCGGCTCCTGAGAGCTGTGGATTCGTATCTTAATAATAATGATACTTGGGACGGAAACGGAGCAGGATACGAGCGTGGCGGTGAGATACGACCACGTAACTGCGTATATAAAAGCGAAACGCCTGACAGAGGCGGAGTCGAGTCAGCCTAGGATCGACATTGTGGACGAATCTTAAGAATGACCGGCGCCGCGGTCGGTTGGCCTAAGCTCCCTGAACGGACCCCAAAGCCAGCCCTGCAGCAGCTCGAAATGGGAAGGAGTGCGAGAACGATGGACGAAACAAGGAATTAATACGGCTAAAGAAACAAACAAAAAATCATTATTATCGGGAAGCGCCGCGACCGGCACCCGAAACGCCCATCACGCAGGATCCGTTTTGCATGCAAGGTGATAGCTGCAGCAAAACGCCGGGGAGCAGGCAATCTTGAAACAGTCGGGCCCCGGGGCCCTGCTCTCCTGGGCGGCTGGGAAAATAATAATGACAAGCGCTCGATTCGGATGTTTTCGGCTCGCGTGGCGCCCTGTCATCACGGCGCCAGGGCTTTGTCTGTATCACACGCCGCAGAGCTCGGATGATGGCGTTGCGGCCACCATGGTCAGGGCGTTGTGCTGTGCGACTTGAGCAGGATTTTATGAGCGTTCCGTTCAGGAAGGATGCGTCGTGGACTCGCGGTCTGTCGGTCGGCGCGAGCCATGGCTTGTTGATAGGGGCGGCGTGCGGAGTTGCCTGTTTGGGTGCGAGTCGTTAGGTACAGCAAATGGTATGGAACCTATGGATGTATTTTTCTCTCCGGTATCCGGCATAATGACCGCAGAACATGGAGTGCAGCAGCGGGCGCCTGATCGGTGCATCTGATACACTCATCCGGAGGATCATCCAAATCCCCCGCCTCATCACACGGCGCGCCTGAGCCCTCGTCGCCCGTGGCTTTGGATGTGCTCAGACTCGTTTCAGCCGCTGAAGGGGTGCTGCTCCTCCGGTGTAGGACGGACTTTGGCCCTGCCCTTTCGTTTCCGTCGATGCTGGACAACAGCTAGTCGGTCTCCCGCTTCATCTGGGCACGACTTGGCGTCGAGGCCGGGCCAGGTTTGGCACGCTGCGGGCCATCCGCATGGGGACAAGCGCCAAATAGGCGAGATTAGCTCTGGGAGCGGCGGGTGCTGGTTGGCCGAGCCGTGCGGGAGATGCACGGGTTGGGGCGCGCCGGCCAGGCTCCGGAGCTTGGCGCCATGGAACGAGCTCGTCGCGACGCGCTGGAAAAAGGACGCATGTCGGCGAACCGGCGTATCGAGGCCGGTATCGAGCCCGTCACGCCCAGCTCCTCAGGCCGTCGGAGGCAGGAAGCTCCGTGCCGCCCGGGCTTCCGCAGCATCCGCTCCCACCGTTGGGCCGGTGCCTGAGGCCGCCTGCGCGTGCGCCCCGAGTAAAGGCCGCCCGGTGAGACCGCGTCCGTGTCGTCTGTGACGAAATGATACGGCACACTGGTATTACGGATACCGCCTAGTCCGTACCCGCTGTCGCCCCCATTCATTCATACCCTTTCGGCGCTGAGCTGCGCTTCCTGCTGCCCAGCCAAACTTCTCATATCCCATCGTTCCCGGTCCCTCACCCTCGTCCTCCTTTTCTCTCTTTTTTTTTCCTTCCTCCGTGCTGTGCTGCTTCGTCCTCCTCGTCCCTCCCCTTCTCCCCGCGGTCCTCCGTCTCTGCTACGCTCTCCCTGCTCGCCCTTACCCTCCGTTGTGCATCAGTACGACCGTTCGAAGGGGTCCCGGGATACCGTTGCTGGCAGCCGGAGTCGCGTTGTACTTCACGCCCACAGCTCCCTTACGCCCGGCTGGGAATTCATCGGATTGAGGTTGCCAGCTGTCAAATTCCTCGTCTGCTCCCGCTGTCGGCGCCATTCCGCTTGGTCTAGGGAATTCCCGGGCTGTCTGATCTCAGGCCCGGTGCACGAGACAGTCGTCGCTTCGAGTCTCGACGACGAGACTCCCCGCAGAGATGAATGGCACACTTCCCTTGTGGAAGGATCGCGCGCAGAGTCAGCTTGGCAAGGTCCAGCTTCAGGTGCCATGGCGCTCCATCCAGCTGCTCGTCCCCCATCGCATGAGGCGCAAGTTGCGGTCCAAGTTGCGGAGCCGGGTCTCCCCCACGTCCTCGATATCAGCCCTGCAGACGTCGTTCTCGCCCTTGGATACTCTGAGATCGCTACAAGCGCATCGCTGGACGCTGTACGACTTCCAGTACCTGCTGCTCATGATCGTGGGCATTTTCTCGCTGAGCGTCATCGAGGTTCCGGGCCCCCTCGTTAAGACCGCCGTGTCGACTCTGCTACTCATCTCTTTGCTCCTCCCCATCACCCGCCAATTCTTCCTACCATTTCTCCCTATCGCCGCATGGCTTACCTTCTTCTATTCTTGCCAGTGAGTACACACTCTCGCTCTATCTCTTCTCCTACCAGTGTTCGCGTCATGCCAAGAGCTGCGCCTCTTAGGATGACAACTCCTTCCTCCAGGCGGCAGAGGAGAGAGTGGTAGCTAATCTTTCGCATCAAGGTTCATTCCTAGCGACTGGCGCCCTGCAATCTGGGTCCGCGTCCTTCCGGCGCTCGAGAACATTCTGTACGGCGCCAACATCAGTAACATTCTGTCTGCACACCAGAATGTCGTGCTGGACATCCTGGCATGGATACCCTATGGAATCTGCCACTACGGGGCGCCTTTCGTGGTTTCGATAATCCTGTTCGTGTTCGGACCTCCTGGAACGGTCCCCCAGTTTGCAAAGACCCTTGGGTATATCAGCATGACTGCCGTTGCAATCCAGCTGGCGTTCCCGTGCTCGCCCCCGTGGTACGAGAACCTCTACGGTCTGGCCCCGGCCGACTACTCCATTCCAGGAAATCCGGCCGGTCTCGCTCGTATCGACAAGCTCTTTGGCATTGATCTATATACGTCCGGTTTCAGGCAGTCCCCTTTGGTGTTTGGTGCGTTCCCTTCGCTCCACGCCGCCGATTCGACGCTGGCTGCGTTGTTCATGAGCCATGTCTTCCCGAAACTGAAGCCTCTGTTCGTCACCTACACCCTCTGGATGTGGTGGGCGACCATGTACCTCTCGCACCACTACGCTGTCGATCTTGTTGGCGGGGGCCTGCTGGCTGCCGTCGCCTTCTACTTCTCCAAGGCCAGATTCCTACCGCGCATCCAGAGCGACAAGATGTTCCGTTGGGAATACGATTACGTCGAAGTCGGTGACTCTCCAACAGAGTATGGCTATGATCTCGCCAGCCTCGATGGCGAGTTCAACGTGGACAGCGACGAGTGGGCCGTTGGCTCGTCATCGTCAGTGTCCTCCGCTTGCCTCAGTCCCGTGGATGAGCACCACATGTGGGAAGCTGCGAATGCCGATTCACCCTACCGTCATGACCTCGAGGCGGGTCGATGATCCCCACCCGCGATCCGCCCGATTCCTTCTTAACCCGACGTGCACATACCGTCGTCGGCACCGCCCCCTGCCGACTCCTTTGCATCTCTTTTTGACAGCGGCTTTTTCACGTTTAATGACATGTTCGGACTCTTTTTGCATTGCGCGGATTTCGACACATACATATTTAATAAACTTTCCAGCTGTTCTTTTACGACCTCGATTTTGTACGGCTTGGACCGGGTTACGTTAATTGTACATGCATACTATGACCGAACCGTGTCGCATTTGGTTCCCTGGACCAGGGTTCGGTGATACTCCGTCGATAATGTTAATTCCGGTGGCTTTCGGAATCAGACATCGTCCGCACCGTCTATCGTTCTGGCTTCACTGCGACTTGTCTGGGTGGCCCGGCTGCTGCCGTTGGAGACACTCGCTTGTACAGTCCACCTATTAATGCGTCCTGTCCCATGGACGGGATCCTTCGCTTCGGATCATGTCTTTCGTTCTTGGATTTTACCTGGTCGCGCGGTCTTTTGGTCTTTTTCTTTGCTCGATCGAACTATCTTTATGATTCGTGTCGATCGCTTACGCCTGGCGCCTGGGAATGGGATACGGAAATGGATGGAAAAAAAAAGGGTTTGGCGCCTTTCATGCACTTCACTCGCTGTGCATTGTTAGAAATTTTTGGTAGACTCGGGCGTGACTTCGTCATTGTTACCAACTGCCGCTTGCATGAGCACACATATAGACCTGGGAAGAGGAGGGACCATGTTGTTTCCAGTCGTCCTCTGAACATACCTTCGTTTGATGTCCTGCGTGAACAGAGCGGGCCCCACAGCCGGGCTGATTCGGCTACTTTCCCGAACAGCAGGCTTGTTTCGACATGAAAGTGGATTAAAAAAGGACATGGCTTGGTTGGAAACGATCGTGGAGGTCGAAGTGACTGGAGGATGTGTGACGGAGGCATCGCCTTCCAGCTCCGACCTTGATGTTTTTGGATTCTCATGACGGGACAGGCAGCCCGGCCAGCACCTCCTCGCGGCATCTCCGTTCTGTCACACACAGTCGTCGATACCTCAATCTCCCTACTCTATCCCTGTTCTATCCTAATTACCTTCAACCCTCCTCGGTGTTGACAGGGGGAATTTGCCGCGCGATTCACCTTACAGCAGAGGTGGAACGGGAGGTGGCTGTTTGTTGCTAGTATTATTAATTTTAGTATATTAATTAATAACCAGTCCGCGGTTGGCCCGGCGTGTATATATGGTTCGCTTCCTTACACTTTTTGTGTAATCGTAATAGTATGATGTATACTGTGCAGGATAATCTTATCATGGACTTTTGGATGACGAACGGGAAAGAAAATTCACTTGTGCCATGGCAAGACACGACTTGAATGTTCTAGCTTCGAGAACGTCTATTTATTAATTAATTAATCCATCAATACAAGGAATCGTCTATCATGAAGCTTTTTAGCACCGCATCATATACTCGTACAGCATATGCTTTTCAAACCAGATAAGATCAGCATAGAATTCGCCAAGATGTTCATGAGATCTGAACTGATTGCTGTCTACAGTAATCTGATCTAATATCGCACGTATCTAACCATCTACCTTTCTGCACTTCCACATTTAATTGTCCTAATCGGTCGATCAATCAATCAATACTGTACTGCTTGCTGTTGTTGAACTGGATTGAACATGGCGGTCCCGAAGTGGACCGTGAGAGAAAGACCCTTTCTTTCCTATCTTTCTGTCTCTGCTTAGGATAAGCATAGGATCGGATAATCCCAATGCAGCCGGGCCACATAACGTAAGTACTTAATCCAGGAGTGACCCGGGCCGGATCTCGATCACCTCCATCATCTACCCTATATTCCATATGGGAAAAGGGAGCAAGTACATGCGGCCATAGGGTGTGGAAAACAGGGCTTCCCGCCCGCTCAGCCGTACTTAAGCCACAGGCCGGCCGGTTAGCAGTTGAGTGGGTGACCACCAGCGAATCCCGTCTGTTGTAGATATCCGCCTTACCATTGGTGCTGAGCACAGTTTGAGAGTGACATGGCCTTTCGATCTCTCGGCTACACTTGCACCTTTTCTACCAGTGCGATTGCTGACGATGTCCATTGCGCCAGCCCATGTGCTGCTGAACGAAGGGATGGCCAGGTTCTGCTATCTTGGGCGTATCTCGCCATTCATGTCTAGCTAAACATGACTTTACACTTTCCCTGTATTCTCCGCGTCCTGATTTCTCGGCGGACCTACCTTGCCATTGTCGTCCGAGTCTAAGAATGACGTCATTCTACCTTAACGTATCCTCGTCCACGCAGTCTCCCAACGAAGGAATGGCTAGGCTTGTTGGCCTCAGCCTAGTCCTCCATTGAAGTACGGAGCTTACAGCACAGCATTATACCTATCTCCTTGAATATACAGAACATGTACCTGCAGTGGTCATTCTTAAACCCTGGATCTTACTGAAGGGCGAGGATCCTGTTTGCATGGAGCCTTGCCATGGAGATTCAGTGCTTGGGTAGCCCTGGCAGGTTCATGTTAGAGCTCTCAACCTATTCCCTACAACCTCAGATTGTCCGAACTTGAACATAGAACCACTTCACGTATCAGAACAAACTCCACATCTTCAACGTATCTTGAGCCCAAACGATACAGAAATTAGTCTTGAGAACCCCCTGGTTCTCAATCGTACTGCCGAAGACCCCACCAGAATCATGTAAGTATTCAATCTTGCGATACCAAAAGAGGGTTCATAAAGAAGGACAGCTTCCTAGGTAGAAATCGAGTCAGCGGACTGCAGACAATATTCGATGCTATGCTCAGGGTTCTGCCGACTTGATTCCTGTGTAGTTACTGTCAGGGCTGTCATTCCACTTCTGCTTAAGACAATTTCCCAATAATTGGTTCAATGGCAGTTAATGTGGAGGTTTTTCTCTTGGGTCTGTACTGCTCTATTCACATTCTGTGTCACCTGGGAGTTTGTGGATGCCAGACATAAAGTTTACTTTAGTGAATCCTCAAAACTAATCATAACAAGGCCTTTTGGGTTTCTTGTTCCAAAGTATGTTGCGCCATTCTGCATCCCCATGAGCCACTCCAAATGAATTTGATCGTCAACAGCAAGTTCTTGCGCTGCTGCAGATAATTAGAACTCATTTTCCTTTGTGATGATCTTCCGGACATGAACTCCCGCCTAGCTCAGGACTAACATATGTGTCATTGCTTTGTCATGGTGGTAGTAGTAGTAGTATAGAACTGATTGGGCAAAATCTCCAATGTAAATTGGTATATGGCTCCCTTAAGTAATGACAGGCCTGGATGACTAGACCAAAGGGATCGTTCGGTTTATCTTGAAGACAGAAAACAAGGGGGTGAGCAATATACTAGTAAGAACAAGCCTGTATTACTAGCAATGCCTATATGCCAGGTTGCTATGTGAGTCGACCACGAGGGTCGAAATCTGTCTAAAAGGAGCGTCATTATATACATGCTGCTTATCCTGGGTTCCTGGGGGATCATAGAATGGGATTATAGTCTTGGATCATGGGGTTGGATCGTAGAATTGGATCGTAGACGATCCATCACGTGACCTCATTCCTAGTCCGTAACACCTTAGAAAGCATGAAGATGGCAGTAAACCTTAATCTCATATTAAAGGTTGGGGAAATATTCACTTCAGGTGGCCTTGACAGCAGCAGTATACCTCTAGGAGGCTAATGTAGCTTCCAATAAAAATATGGTCCTGCTACAGATGTGTAATTGTTCAAAGTCTTGTTCTTGGTTTTTCAAAAGCCTGGCAGACAGACAACAAGTGAATTTCTGTCAGCAGAATATTACCACTATAACCTAGTGGTATGCCAAGAGACCTATGAGCCTAGTCAGCACACGCCGATTCGGATCTGGAAAGGGTCATAATCCCTGCAATAAAG
>JGI26058J51888_1000535_pt1 | contig 20002 bp, 17 predicted proteins | sample HigsolmetaSP110D_FD_51888 | JGI IMG/M metagenome (IMG submission 51888) | reverse complement strand
ACGATGCCATGATTTCTCTCTTTTTCTTCTCCATGCTTTTGATTCTGTATGACAAGCTACCATAGTTTTAGCTAATAATACTATGACTGGGCGCCGTCACACTGCTCGATATAGAGACTAGGTTTATTTTATCTACACTTACCTGGATGTGCTATGTACTGTACAGTACATGAAATATCTTCATAGGCGCGACATGGAACATGTAGTAGTATACCGGAGCTCGCCGAACCGCGAAAGAAGTCACTTCTAGACATACCCATGGATCTTTCACACATCATGTATCCTGCTAACCTATCTTTCTTCCTTGATATTTTAGCTCGATGCTTCCAAGGATCGGGTGATTTAATCACATGCATGGTATGGGATACTAGCATTATTCTTCTTAGCAACCAGTTGACTGATAATGTTAGAATTTAGATTATTCAATTATAATAATCCTTCCGAGCGGCGTGGCGCCACCCCGGGTCCGTCTACAGCCTTGGAGCATGGAGCTCCAGTAATCATGATGACCGGGACATTCTGGAACGGCGTCTGTAACCACGACTGAGCGCATGACTGTCATGTGACCGTGTCGGCGGACGGGCGGGCCGCTCAGGCCGCGCCGCGATATGTCGACGATGCGCGCTAAAGAGCGGACTATCGATCGACGGTCGATGAAGTTGTTCTCCATTCCTATTTGCCTGATAAGAACACATATGGCGTCAATTCTTTCCGATAACGATTATTATTGGATTTCATTAGTATATACTGATTGACCATCCAATCATTATTTTGTTTTTGAAAACAAGCAAAAAAAAATAATGAGACCACCCCGCCATGGAGAAGGCATCAACATCAACATCAATCCCCGCGTCCCGACCACCACCGTCTAAACCCACCAGCAGTAATATCAACAATAGTAACAATTCTAAGGAGCCCCAAAGCGAGCACGCGAAGCCCATCCCGGCCTTCTACTGCTGCTACCTCCTCCGCTCCACCGTGCGCCATGCCTCCCTCTACATCGGGTCGACGCCGAACCCCGCGCGGCGGCTGGCGCAGCACAACGGGGCCGCCAAGGGCGGCGCGCACCGCACCGCGAGGGAGAAGCTGCGGCCGTGGGAAATGGTGGTGCTCGTCGAGGGGTTCATGAGCCGGGTTGCGGCGTTGCAGTTTGAGTGAGTCGGCTCCCTACCTTTACCTGGAATACTTGATATGGAATGAATGGATGAGATCATCAAGCCGTCATGTATTATTGTTTTGTTTTGCGGAACTTGTTTGTCTGTGTCAGATGCTTGATCATATGCTTGCGTCTCAGTGGACGATAGAAACCTAATAAGCTCTATACTACCTAGGTGGGCATGGCAGAACGCAGGCGACTCGCGGCACATCGAACCCGACGAGCACGAGACCGCGCACGCGGCCGGCATCCGCATCGACCCCCGGACGGGGCGCGAGAAGCCTCGGGGCCGCCGCCGGCGCTCCGCGAGGTCGTTGACGAGCCGTCTGGCGGACCTGCACCTCCTGCTGCGCTCGACCTACTTTGCCAGCTGGCCGTTGAAGGTGCGCTTCCTCTCCGAGGACGTCTACCGCGTGTGGCAGGCGTGGTCGGAGCGGGTCGACGGCCTGCTGCCTGACCATATAGAGGTCGTTCTGGATACGACGGCTGCTGCTCTGCAGGATACGACTACTACTGCTCGCCAGCAGATTAATAATGACGGTGGTAGTAGAGTCCAGCATCTGGACATTGGCTACGGTGGTATGAAGGACTATCTGGAAAAGTCTCTGTTTCTGCTGGACGATTCGGAACGGATATACTGCGGGGTGTGCAGGGAGCGACTTTCGGTGAATGATGATCTGATAGTTGTTTGTTCGGAGACAGGTTGCCGCTGTGCTTCCCACCTGGTCTGTCTATCAACTAAATTTCTGGAAGAAGCCAAGGTCCCAAACCAGCTAGTGCCAACGGACGGTAGCTGTCCTGCTTGCAAAAGAACCGTCAAGTGGCCTCTGCTGATGAAGGAACTAAGTCTGCGGACTCGTGGAGAGAAGGAGATCCAGTCTATATTCAAGAAGAGGAGAACTACTAAGGCCACGGGTAATGGTTCGAGCCAGAAAGGGAAGGGCAACGATCTTGGTGAACATCGAGAGACGCACGGGGACAAACATCCGGGTACCGCTGATTTTACCCTTGACGAGCCACCGTGGAGTGATGGAGATGAGGCGGATGACCAGGATGAACTGCGTTTAGACGACGACTGGCTGGAGGAGGTGGATCTTGGATCTGACTCAGACTCTAATGACCAGCCCAAGACCCAGACCAAGCTGCCGCCATCGCGGGTTGAGATAGTGATCGAGGACAGTGATTGGGACGATGCTGAAATTATAGACTGAATCCTGCTTTTGATCTCAAGACGGAGGGCTCTCCCCGCTGGGGATGAAGGACCACGGCCCGAGTTTCCTCAGAGGCCCAATGGCGTCCACATTCTTCATGCACTCCAACACAGGTTCCAGGATGTCCCGGGCGACCTCGTCAACCGACCTCCCCGCGTCGATGACACAGATCTCGTCGTTGTGCGGCATCTGCAGGAGCGAGTGGAACAGCTCGCGCACCCGCTTCTGCATCGTGTCGTTCTCGTACCGTTCCAGACCAAAACCACCGCGCTTCGCCGCCTCCTCGGGCGAGATGCTGAGGAAGAGACAGATGTCGGGACGGGGAAGACCGACCTCGGGCTGCCATGCCCAGTGAAGGGACAGGTTCGGGTTGGCCTTTGCGGCCGAGTAGACGGCTCCCGAGTATGAGTAGCGGTCGACGATCACGCTGATGCCCCTTGCGATACACTCCTGGATGCGCGGAGCGGCCTCCCAGCGGTTGGCAGAGAAGAGAAGGTGGATCGAGTGGTCGTCGAGCTGCGATTCGCCGCGTAGATAGGCGTCTATCAGCTTTCCGATCTGGGTACTTCTATCTGCGGGTACCGTTAGAGTCTGTAGGAGCTTCAACTGCATAATAAATTCCGTCTCACGGGGGAATCTGGATCTGGCATGACCGTAAACTACCTGGAAAGCGGATGTATTCGACCTGGTGGCCCAGCTCGCGGAGGTTGCGCAGGAGAAGCTCGCACTGGCTCGACTTGCCCGCGCGGTCGAGGCCCTCGACGACGATGAGCGCCCCGCGGCGCGTCCGGTGGCTGTCCGGCGAGTCCAGCTCCATGGCGGTCAGTCCTATGTATCCTGACTCTGGCAATTGAGATCCCTCTCTACCCCCCGCGTTCGCACGTCTCGAGGTTCGTGAGGCAGGCCGTGCGGGCCGCGACGGCGGGCGCGGTCTGCGCTTTTAAGATGGCCGCGGAGGTGGAGCGCCGCGATCTTAGTTCTCCGCTGATATACTCGATAACGAGCAACCTCAAACCCCTCAGCCCCGACACCGCGCGCGGCCGCCATGGGCCCTGAGACCCGGTCCCATCAGCCTGACGAGATGGCCTGTTTCAGTCTCCTGGAGCCCGCGCCCCCTGTGCTCGCTCCCCGACTCGGGCGACTCGCCGTGGCGGGCCGCACGCCTCTGCGCACGCCGCACTATGTCGCGATCACGTCGCGGGGCGCCGTCCCCCACGTCTCGCACGATGTCATGCGCGATCACACGTCCATCAGCAGTCTCTACATCGGTCTGGAGGATTGTACGTGTTGTTCCCTGATTTCTGTCGATCTTACAATAGTGAAACCGGTGGTATCTGTTCTTTCTATGCCGGCAAGTTCTAACGACATTCGTTCGCCGGGCCCAGCTCAGTCCTAGAACGAGGCCCCCCTCATGAGGTCCCCCCGATGTACAAGCTGCCGACGGCAGCGCACGAGTCGGCCCTGCGCAAGTTCATCTCGCTGCCGGAGGAGACCCTCCTGGTCATGGGCCCGCGACGGGTCCCGCCCATCGTGTGCCCCGTGTCCAACACCCCGAACTCGATCTCGATCCTGACGGCGGTCGGGTTCCGCCAGCTGGAGGCGTCCCACTACATCGAGGCGGTGCAGAAGCTGCGGCCGGACATCGTGGTGGGGTTGGCGGACCTGGTGCTGGGCCAGAAGCCCGGCGTCAAGCGGAGGGAGAAGATGGTGGACAGGACGCACGCCTACACCAGGGACGCGACGGCGCAGCTGTACGGGGACGGGCTTGCCCCGGAAGAGCGGTCCAAGACGTTGTACTTCGCACCTGTGCTCCCGCTCGAGAATGCCCAGCAGTCGCTCTACTTTGACGACCTGGCGGACGAGCTCCGGCCGCGTATCTCGGGGCTGGCGCTGTACGAGTCCGCCTCGCTGTCCATCATCCCCGAGTCACTGGGCGACCTCCCCCGGCTCTCCTTCAGCGAGCCCAAGACTCCGCAGGACGTCCTCCGCGACGTGTCCCTCGGGGCGGACCTCGTCACGATCCCCTTCCTGGGCGCGGCCTCGGACGCGGGGATCGCGCTGGACTTTGTCTTCCCTGCTCCTCCTTCTCTGGAGGAGCCAACAGTTTCTTCTTCTTCCACACCCAAACCCCTCGGCTTCGACATGTGGTCCGCCTCCTACTCGACGGACCTGTCCCCGCTCGTCCCGGGCTGCGGGTGCTACACGTGCCGGAACCACCACCGCGCGTATATCCGGCACCTGCTCCACGCGAAGGAGATGCTGGCGTGGACGCTGCTCCAGATCCACAACTACCGTACGGTGGACGCCTTCTTCGACGCCGTCCGGGAGAGCATCCGGCGGGGCACGTTCGAGGAGGACGTGCGGACGTTCGAGCGGACGTATGCGTCCGCGCTGCCGGAACAGACGGGGCAGGGGCCAAGGTATGTCCTTACCCTTACTTACACAACCTTTTACACCCTCTATGTGGGAGTCAAGTCGACCGTGAACTGACGAGTAAACGTGAACAGACTCCGCGGGTACCAGATCCCGCCGTCCGGACCGCACGAGCCGCGCCGCAACCCCCGCGTTTACGGCAAGCTGGACGACGCGGCGGAGAAGTTCGCCGAGGCGGCGCAGTCGTCCGGGGCCGCCACGCCGGACGTGGGCGCGGACGAGTTGCAGGAGCGGGGGGTCGCTGAGAAGAAGGAAGGAGAGCAGCTTTAGGTTCTTTTCAGCATGGAGCTGCTGCTTTTTGGAGTTATTGGCAGAGAACTATGTAGGAGTTTTTTTTGATTGATTGGTCGGTTGATCAATTGCTGGGCCCGTTGGGGGTGTGTGTGTGTGTGTGTGTGGGTTGTGTGCTGTGCGGTGTTGGGTAGGGTAGTACTGTACTTATCAGCGTTGATGCTTTTAATGTTGCTTCATGAAGAAAGGGGGAAAAGAAAATTATGGATGGACATGGGAATCGGATACCTAATACACAGAAGAGAAAGAAAGAGAAAGAGCAAGACAGTCGGAATCGATGCGATTCAGTGTGAAATGGACTAGGGTAGATGGAATAGAGAGATCATGTCACACACACTTACATACATTACTGTGTCTATCTATCTATCCCACCATTTACCTCCTTTCTGGACTTATTTTCATTTTTATACTATCTTCCTCTTGAAGTCAATGCGGCATTTCCCGTCGAAGGAGCCTGCTGGCGGACGTCTCCTCTGTCTATCTTCCTACCTACACAAAACATCCCATATCCCAATCGGCGGGTAACAGTTCCATGCAGGCCTGTGATGTGATATGGTAAAATACACCCTTTCCTCATCCAATACAATATAATGCCCACAATCATCACGGATCGATATCTATCTACTTAGTCCACCTCACCAGCCAACACCCTCCACAGCAACTTCTGCTCGTCCTCCTCCTCCTTCGACCCCGGCTCCAACCCGGCCCCGAACCGCTGCCCGACGACACACACGAGCCAGACGTCCCTCTTGGTCGCGTCGAGGAAGCGCTCCGTCGGCGAGCCGCGCGGGTAGATGCGGCGCCACTCGTCCCAGATGCGGTAGGCCTCGTCGCCCCACGCGCGGAAGCTGACCTCCTCGATGATGGTCGGAGTGATGATCTCCTTGCCGCGGAAGACGCCCCACGTGACGACGTTGACCGAGTTCTGCGCCGAGGTGGTGACGTCCTCGCCCGTCGCGGCGGCGGTGACGCTGGTCGAGTCCGTCCCCGCGGGGACGGTGGACGGGGTGAAGGAGGCCTCGAAGTCGCCGGCCGCGTTGGTCGCGAACCAGGCGAATTCGTCGTGGCCGTGTTTCCTGAGCAGGGGTTTGAGGATGGAGTGGTAGTCCTTGCTCGGGCAGAAGAATTCGACAAAGGCCTTTTGGAAGACGAAGCCCTCGCCCTGCGGGCCCCAGCCGAAGATGGGGTCGTCGCTGCGCACGCCGTTGACGGCCGGCTGGGAGGCCAGCGTCCACCAGCCTCGGCCCTCGATGAGTTTCAGCAGCTCCGTGCGGATCGTTCCCGTCTCGGGGTTCAGGCCGCCCGAGCTCTCCTCCGCGCCGCCTTCGGACCAGGGCACTATGTGCAGCTCGCTGTTTATGTGCCGTCTGAAGAGGGAGCTGACATCGGCGTGGGAGGTAGGGTAGCCCCAGAGCCGGCGGGCGACGGCGGCGCTGACATGGAGCGAAGGACCGTAGCCGTCGATCTCACCGAAGGCAGGCGAGCGGGCATCGCCCCAACGGCCGTTGGGGAAGTCGTCCCATGTGGCTTCCCGGCCCAGCGAGCCCAGGCCTTCTGATATCTGGAGCGTGGTGCTGCGGTTCGGCGGGTTCATGGCTGGCAGGCCGGCGCCGAGGGCGGGTGCCTCGTGTGTCGTTGAGCCCCTGGACGAACCATCCGAGGGCTTGTCCACTATGACACGGTTGTGCGGCTGTGAGTTGATGGACGAGGCGCGGCGTCTGTTCAAAGAACGCAGCTTATCGCCGAGAAAAGCACCATCCTTTATGGACGGGCCGTCCGCGACGGGAGTCTCATCAGCCTCGTCGGACACCTCAGTCGACGGTGGAATAAGGTCGCAGCGTTCGAGAATGAAGGAGACGGACTTTTCGAGGTTGAGCGTGTAAAAGTGGAAGCCTCTGGGGGTGGGACACGGCATCTCCTTGATGCCCTCCACGAGCTCACTGACGATGTCGACTCCAACCCGCTTGACAGCCTCGTCATCCGTCTTGACGGCTTCGACCCGGGAAAGAATCTCGGGAGGAATCCGGGCGTGGCTGAGCTTCGTCACTCTCGTCAGAATGTTGTAGCTCTGTATGGGCATGAGACCGGGAATGATGGGAATGGTCTTGAAGACCCCGGACTCGTGGTTGCGCAGCAGTTCTTCGAACTTTCTGTACGCCTCGAGATCGTATGTCAATTGAGTCATGATGAAGTCCGCCCCGGCCTTGACCTTCTCCACCAGGTAAGGCAGATCTCTGCGGGGGTCTTGTGGTTCATTATAGTTTTCTCCCGGATGGCCCTCCGGATATGCAGCGACACCAATGCAGAAGTAGTCGCCGTGCATCCGTCGTATGTATCGCACCAAGTCGACGGCCCATGTGAAATCCTTGTTGCTGTCGTCCTCTCCGGCCACGATGTATTCCTCGCTGCGGGGCGGATCACCGCGTAGAGCCAGGATGTTCCTGATTCCCAGCACCTTGGCCTCCTCCAGGGCCTCATCGACCAGTTTCCGGTCCATGTTTGTGCACGTCAAGTGCAGACATGTCGTCAGCTGCAGCTGGCGCTGGCAGATCTCCGCCAGCTCGAGGGACTTTGTCGCGGTGGTTCCCCCAGCGCCCCAGGTGACGGTGACGAAGAGCGGACGGAGCGCCTGGGCCATGCGCTCCAGACGGGCTTGGAGGTTGGCAGAGCCCTGGACAACGGCATCTCGTCAGTCAAGTCACTTTCCAACGGCCACTGACGCGGGGTAAAGAGAGCAAACCCCACCATCTGGGTCTTGGGAGGGAAGAATTCGAGAGAGAAGAAGTTTGCATCGGGCGGCAGAGCCGCGATCTTGTCTGTGATCTTCTCCATCATCGTGCCGAGCCTGTTTCTGTTTCTGGAGATTCAGATGGCCGCTGGGGTGGTGTTGAGCGCCCTCGCGCGCGAGGGACGGACAGGTCAGTTGGGTGGAGCGGCGAGAGAACCGTGCTCAAGCAGCAGAGATTCTCCCCGGGGTCGCGTCGACGGTCATGAACGGAGGAGAAGGAGAGGCATGAAGACGACTTGGCAAACACGCATCGGCCAGCGGTCAGTAGGGACGAGGGATCTGCTCAGACACGGCGGAAAGATGTGGATATGCGGGCGCTTTCTAGGCCGTGGAGTCGGGAATCGCTGGCCGTCGACTGCCGGCGGTCTCTCCCTGCGCTGTCGCTGCGCGCGCCAAGCAGAGAATCTCCGCCAATCCTCCGATTCATACAAGCTTGATGAGACCGGTGGACGGATCTCTTAATTTTACTACAGGTTGAAGCTATCAATGCCTCCTAGCGGCTTTCGTTCCACGTCGTCGAGCGCAAATCGTCTCTTTACGCGCAGTTACTAACAGGGCTAAGGCCATCGGAAAATCCTCCTTCAGCAACAGGCAAAAAGAGCCTGAATCCCCAAGATATATCCCCACACATGCCATTGCCAGTCAGAGTGGATACCAGATACTACTGAGCACCAGAGAAACATCAAACCGGCAAAGTGCAGTTTGTCGACGCTCGTGCATTCAAGTCTCTGCAGAGGAGATCGGATCTTCGCTCTCACCCGCCACAAACAGAACAAAGGCAGCGCAAACATCCGCAACCTGCCCTGGAAGTCGGATATAGTACGAAAAGAACCTCGACACCAAGACGGGGATTGCTGCGCATTTAGGTATTATCAACGGGGCACAAGTGAAGCGCCCCAGTGGACTTGATTATAAACGGCTCAGCAAGAGGCTGCACCCTGTTGTTCAGTTCTTTTTGTTTTGCCTTCTAGTTCTTGACTTTTATCCATTTCTATATATATATATATATATATATATATACCCCGTCATCATCCATCAGCGGTGCCATACACAATCATATTATTTTCACATTCATCCACGAGAAAGCAATTGAACCACGCCAACCAATTGATTGGATTCCGATTTTGCAAGCAAAAATGACCACCACAAGATATCCACCATCAACCTTCCTCTCCTCCCTCCGCCGCTTCTTCCCCTCATCTCTCCGGTCACCATTATCACATTTACCACCCTCCCGCCGCGCCTTTTCAACACCCCCGTCACAACCACTACAATCTCGTCCAACCCCGAACCACCAGTCCCGCCTCCGCCGCCTCAACGACCGCCTCCCAGCCTTCCTGCGCCCCTACACGGCCCCGCTCCTCGGCGCCCCCGTCTCCCACGTCGCCTCCTTCCTGATCCTGCACGAGGTCACGGCCGTCGTGCCGCTGTTCGGGCTCGTCGCGGCGTTTCACTACGGCGGGTGGATGCCGGACTTCACTACCGGCGAAGGTGATGGCGCTTTCAACGAGGGCGTGAGGAGGTTCGGGAGGTGGTTGCGGAAGAAAGGGTGGGTGGAGGAGGATGTGGATGTCGATACTACGATAGGAGTCGCTGGGCCGGAGCTGGAGAGGAAAGGGGTGCGTCTGGTGCTGGAGTTTGCGACCGCGTATGCCATCACCAAGGCGTTGCTGCCGGTGCGGATCATTGCGAGCGTGTGGGCGACGCCGTGGTTCGCGAGGGTTGTCGTTGTCCCGGTGGGGAGCAGGGTACGGCGCCTCTTTGGGAGGAAGTGAGCGATAGATCGGTCGTCTTCCGTACTGCACATGTGCTGAAAGGGGGTGGGGGAGTGGCTTGGGAGTGTTAGGGCAGAGGCTGCAGAGCGCCCTGTGCTGTTGTTTTATCATATACGTTATATGTCCATTGGGATACATAGGAGCTGCGCCAAGGCAGCGTGCGTCTTCTGTATGTGATTTCTATTTTGAAGTATTATATGGCTTTTCTATGTTTTGTATAATTGGAATCGTTAAATTCTCCCATCATAACCCATACCGCAGAAGCTATCTCAGATCATCATCAGATAATCCACGCAGCTCCGTGACCCGCAAGAGGCGGGCTGGATGTTTGGTGGGAAGAATTCTACATCTAAGGCTTCTCGTAGATCCAGTCGAACTGGGAGTGCTTGTAGGAGATGAGCTCGTTCTCGTTGAACCAGAGGGCGATCTCCTTCTGGGCGTTCTCGACGCTGTCGGAGCCGTGGCAGACGTTGCGGCCGACGTCCTGTTACGTGGTGAGTGTCGTACTCACGCTATGTGTATAGTTTTGGGAACTTACGATGGCGTAGTCACCACGGATGGTGCCAGGAGGAGAGTTGAGAGGGTTGGTAGCACCGAGGATGGCTGTACACAGATCGTCAGTATGGGTGGAATAGACGGATGACGCTGAAGAGGGAGAACTTACCGCGGCCCTGCTTGACGACATCACGGCCCTCCCAGACCATAGCGACGATAGGACCGCTCAGCATGTCTAATCCAGATATTAGCCTGTCGTTCCTGAGAAAGATCGGCCTCATATAGCAGGTTGAGGGGACTGACAGGTGACGAGGCCGTTAAAGAAGGGCTTGCCGGCAAGCTCAGCGTAGTGCTTCTCGAGGTGCTCCTTGGTGGGGGAGCAGAGCTTCATGGCAACAAGCTTGAAGCTGCATACTATCAGCGGACCGTTCTTCCAGGTTTCCTCATAAATGGATGTATACTACTCACCCACGCTGCTCGAAGCGGGAGATGATGGGGCCGACGAGTCCGCGCTGTTCGCGAGAGAGTCAGTTTCTAGACTCGAAGCACCAAACATGGACACCGTTTGTTGTTTTCAATAATATAGTGAGAAGGCAAGGCCATACCTGGACACCGTCAGGCTTGATGGCAATGAAGCTGTGTATCTTGTTAGCATCGCAAAGAGAACGAGGGGTAAGGAAAAATTCTAGAAGGACACGGAGGTAGTGGGCGAGGAGACATACGTGCGCTCGTTGGCCGACATCTTGGATGAATATGAGGACGACGGATGATACTGGATCACAGGAGAACAGCAACAGAAGTCTGAGTGAATTCGAAAGAAGTAGATCAAGTTCTGAGCGAGCAATTGCTGAGTTGGCGAGAATATATACAGGCGACGAGGGACGGGCACTGTGGGGCTTGGAGGGGCACTCCAGACATTTCGTTGGTCTCCTGGCCTGGGCTCGACCCGCGACCGCCCCTAGCGGGAGTAGGCTGTAGCGGTGTCTATCTGGACAGCCTGGACCAAACGCGGAGAGCTGTATGCTCCTGCTTGGCTTGCACCGCACGTCGATGTAGGTCAATGCAGCAATATTTTCGCATCTCATATATCCTGGGAGATTGAGCATCTGTTGCTTGCTCCTTTCGTTTAACCATGGCCAGGAGCCGGCCTGCGTCCCGCCGGTGGACGCTGTTCCTGTCCCTAGCGATTCTGCTGTCATGTTTTATCGTCCCTGGAGGTGAGTTGTTCTTTGACAGTGCGGTGGAAGCTCCTGGAGCTCTGACAATGTGTGTCAGTCTCGGTGAAGCATGAAAACTTCAAGAAATGCGCACAATCGGGCTTCTGCAAGCGCAACAGGGCCTACGCCGATGAAGTCACCGCCAAAGGCTCCTCGTGGACTTCTCCCTACGAACTCGATTCCGCATCGGTGCAATTCCAGGATGGTCAATTGCAAGGCACGATTATCAAGACAACCGCCAGCAATGAGAAGGTCAGACTGCCTCTTACCGTGTCTTTCCTCGAGTCGGGCGCCGCTCGAGTCGTTGTGGACGAGGAGAAGCGGATGAAGGGCGAGATTGAGCTTCGACATGGCAGCAAGGCCCGCAAGGAGCGATACAATGAAGCTGGCAAATGGACGCTCGTGGGCGGCCTGGAGCTCAGCAAGTCCGCATCGCTGAACCCGGAGACGGAGGCTGGTTTCACCAAGGTGCTCTACGGGCCCGAGCGGAAGTTCCAGGCCATCATCCGTCACGCACCGTTCGCCGTCGAGTTCCAGAGGGATGGTAAGACCCATGTAAAGCTCAATGACAGGGGCTTTCTGAATGTCGAGCATTGGAGAGCCAAGGTCGATGCAAAGGATGACAGTTCCGACGCCAAGGAAGACCAGAGTACTTGGTGGGAGGAGACTTTCGGCGGCAATACGGACTCGAAACCCAGGGGTCCGGAGAGCGTAGGTCTCGACATTACGTTCCCGGGTTATGAACACGTCTTTGGTATCCCAGAGCATGCGGATTCGCTCTCGTTGAAGGAGACTAGGTAATTGCGTCTTCTGCCCGTTCGTGCTTGGGCTGGGCTAACAGAACGATCAGAGGCGGCTCTGGAAACCACGAGGAACCGTACCGTATGTACAACAGCGATGTGTTCGAGTACGAACTCAACAGCCCGATGACGCTGTATGGCTCCATTCCGTTCATGCAGGCACACCGGAAGGACTCTACTGTCGGCGTGTTCTGGCTCAATGCCGCAGAAACCTGGGTGGACATAGTCAAGACCAAGTCGTCTACGAACCCACTTGCCCTGGGCGTGAGTCCAAAGACGACAACGCAGACCCACTGGTTTTCCGAGTCTGGGCAGCTTGACGTTTTCGTTTTCCTCGGACCTACGCCGGAGGATCTCAGCAAGACCTATGGAGAGCTCACCGGATACACTCAGCTGCCTCAGCAGTTTGCCATTGCGTACCACCAGTGTCGATGGAACTACGTAACGGATGACGATGTTAAAGAGGTCGACCGCAAGTTCGACAAGTACCAGATTCCGTATGATGTAATCTGGCTCGACATCGAGTACACTGACGGCAAGAAATACTTCACTTGGGATCCCCTGAACTTCCCTGATCCCAAGGGTATGCAGGAGCAGCTAGACGCTTCCGGGCGCAAACTCGTGGTCATTATTGATCCTCACATCAAGAACGAAGCGAACTATCATGTCGTCGAGGAGCTCAAGAGCAAAGATCTCGGCGTCAAGAACAAGGATGGCAACCTCTACGATGGCTGGTGCTGGCCTGGCTCGTCCCACTGGGTAGATTGTTTCAACCCCGCCGCCATCAGCTGGTGGACCGGCCTGTTCAAGTATGACAAGTTCAAGGGCACGTCTCCTAACACGTTTATCTGGAATGACATGAATGAGCCCTCGGTGTTCAACGGGCCTGAAACCACCATGCCCAAGGACAACTTGCACTACGGTAACTGGGAGCACCGTGATGTCCACAACCTCAACGGCATGACTTTGGTCAATGCTACGTATAATGCATTGCTGGAGCGGAAAAAGGGCGAGATCCGGCGGCCATTTGTTTTGACTCGATCGTTCTACGCCGGAGCTCAGCGTGTGAGCGCCATGTGGACAGGTGACAACCAGGCCAATTGGGACCATCTAGCGGCCTCTATCCCCATGGTGCTGAACAACGGGATCGCTGGATTCCCTTTTGCAGGTGCTGATGTCGGCGGCTTCTTTGGAAACCCAAGCAAGGAGCTTCTCACGAGGTGGTACCAGACCGGTATCTTCTATCCGTTCTTCCGCGCGCACGCCCACATCGACACTCGCCGGAGAGAGCCGTATCTGGCTGGTGAGCCCTACGTGTCCATCATCGCACAGGCGATCCGCCTCAGATACCAGCTCCTGCCCGCCTGGTACACTGCATTCCACCAGGCGTCTGTGAATGGAACGCCAATCGTGAGACCTCAGTATTATGTCCACCCCTCTGACGAGCGCGGTTTCGCCATTGATGACCAGCTCTATCTGGGATCTACCGGTCTCCTCGCGAAGCCGGTGGTCACTGAGGGCGCGACCTCGGTGGACATCTACATTGCCGACGACGAGAAGTACTACGACTACTTCGACTACACCGTCTACCAGGGAGCCGGCAAGAGGCACACGGTCCCTGCGCCTCTTGAGAAGGTCCCGCTATTGATGCAGGGTGGCCACATCATCCCTCGGAAGGACCGCCCTCGTCGCAGCAGCGGATTGATGAAGTGGGATCCATACACTCTCGTCGTCGTCCTAGACAAGAATGGCCAGGCCGAGGGCACCTTGTACGTCGACGATGGCGAGACGTTCGACTACCAGCGCGGTGCCTACATCCACCGTCGCTTCCGCTTCAGCGGTTCCACACTCTCGTCGGAAGACATTGGCACGAAGGGTCCGAAGACTGCGGACTACCTCAAGACAATGGCGAATGTCCGGGTCGAGAAGGTGGTGGTTGTCGATGCTCCCAAGGAGTGGCAGGAGAAGTCGAGCGTGACTGTGATCGAGGAGGGCGCGAAGGCCGAGGCCACCGCTCCTCTGGAGTACCACGTCCAGCCGGCCGGAAAGGCGCCGTATGCCGTGGTGAAGAACCCCAACGTGGGCATTGGCAGGGAGTGGAGGATCGAATTCTCGACGAGAGCCGTTTGATCATGACAGTCCGTGTAGTTATGTCTGTGTTTTGTACCCACATGACCCATGATGATCCATCTGTTCGGTAGAGCTTAGCTAGACGATTAAATTTGGATGAATTTTTGGTTTGCGATGCAGCAGCGGTCCATTCCCATGTTTGTGTCTGTAGCGATGCAGTGTACAGCACAGAAGTGCGGTCCACCGTGGTTCATCATGTCCATCGATATCGATGATGGATATCATGTCCTCTGGACAGGCGTGACGGCTTAGATAAGCCGCCAAGGCGGGATCGGACGCCCGATCGGTGCGATCGGCGCGCGAGCCCCGAGGCGCCCCTGGCGCTGCCAGCGCCGCCGGATCCGGGATAAGCGCTCGACAGTATCTTCTTTCTCCGCCTCTTCTTCGACCGTTCTACCTCGTATCCTATGGTAGCCTCCCTATATCCTATGATATACACAATTGCTCGCGCATCTGTTTTATTGAGTCAACAATCGAGCCTTCCTGCAGCTACGTAGATCGTGCTGCATTATTCACTTTTGCTCACCGCGATTCTTTCATTTGGAGCACGCGAGCACCTCTGTCGCCTGGCGCGGGAAGCGCATATCGGAGTTGAACATCGCCCATTGAATTTCATATAGTGAGACACAGGCTCTGTGTTAGGAAGTCGCAGGCACGATGTGGCTCGTCTCCCTGGCCCTCGAATATGGGGCTCCAGTCTTGTATGTTCTGATGCCTCGATTCCGCTCCGGATTTGCTGCAGGCCGTTGTAATGCTGACCGCGGGGGTTGCTAGTCTCATCACCTCGCCCCTGACATCATATTCGGATCAGATATACAGCATACATAAGAACAAGAGCTCGGCGGGATTCTCGCTGGATATACCCTTGATTATGCTTGTTGCGTCGATATTGAAGTAAGCGCTTGGCTCAGACCGCAAGGCGGTTTGTGGAAGCAGGTTGATTCTGACGACTCAATTAGGGTGTTCTACTGGTTTGGAGCGTATTATTCGTATGCGCTGCTCGCGCAGGCCATTATCATGGTTGCAGTGCAACTCGTCCTGCTCAAGGTTGCGTTGGATAACCGGCCGGCGCCGGGTATCAAGGACGGCATCGAGCACGTGCCGTTCAGCGGGCATGAGGAGTCGAGCGGCTGGCCGCAGTTCTCGAGGCCGTATAATTTTTGGCAGTGGAGGTCGACGAGGCCGTATGTCTCCTGGTTTCGGCCCTCGTTGCCCGGGTTTTACTAACATTGAGGTGATTGTAGATATTGGATGTTTCTCCTCTACTTCTCACTCGTGCTCTTCGTCATCCACGTCTTCTTCCCCTTCATTTCCCGTTCCGAGTCTTACATCAACTTCCTCGGATCCGTCGGCCTCACTGTAGAAGCATTCCTTCCAGTCCCGCAGGTGCTGGCGAACCAGCGCTCCCGGTCCTGCAAGGGATTCCGGCTGTCTGTGCTGGCCGCGTGGATCCTCGGCGATGCGATGAAGATCAGCTACTTCTTCTGCAGCAAGGAGGTCATTCCCTGGGCGTTCCGGATGTGCGCTACGTTCCAGTGCATCTGCGACTGCTATCTTGGTGTGCAGTACTGGATGTTTGGAAACGGTCCTTCAAAAGCCCCTGGCAGTCCTCGGGAGCACGGTGATAGATGGACAGTTGAGGAGAAGGATATCCGGTTGGCGTAGCTGATCGTTGGTCTTATGATCTTATGAGTTTTTTTTGGCTTTGAACGTGATCAACCATTTATTCTTTGATTAGATACTTGTAATTAGTTACGCGTGAAAGAACTGATGTCATTGGAACATGGATAGAGTAGGAATAATGATAATAATGTCTGACCTTTGCAAAGTCGCCTGCGTCGATGATCAGTTTACCGCCGTGTCCAGGCGGACTTCCGAATCGGGGATTTCGACATCAGCTTGACCTAAGTCCCCGCGACAACCCCACCGTTTGTACTACTCACGAAACTCTAACCTCGGCGGCCCCCAGAGGATCAATTTAACTGCATTCCCTGGGCATTAATCTTTGATATATTAATTTTTACGGTTTCCGCACCCAGAAGAATAGGACGCAGCAGCCATGGCCACCACTCTGACGATCCGCATCGGCTATGTGCCCGGTATGACTTCCCCTCCTCATGCGCAAGAAAAAATGAAAGGAACAACGCAAGCTCTGGAGTTTAAAAAGCGCATGTTACTAAATCAATATTGCAAATTGATATCAGGATGTCGTTAAATAAATAAAGAGCCAATGCTAACTGCAACATTTCCCACGAGAATGCAGAACACTACCTCACCCCGCTCCACCTCGCCCTCCGCTCCCCCGCCGCCTCCAACCTCCCCTTCCGCATCGAACTGACACCCTTCCCGTCGGGAACGGGGCATATGATCTCCTCCCTGCGCGAGGGCGAGATCGACATCGGTATCGGCCTCACCGAGGGCTGGGTCGCGGGGCTCACGGGCAAGCAGCAGCTGCACAAGAACGCCGTCCTGGGCGGGTACAAGGTTGTCGGGCAGTGGGTGGAGACGCCGCTGCGGTGGGCGATCGTCACGGGACGAGAGAGAGAAGAGATTAATGGTGTGAGTGATCTGAAGGATGGGAGAGTCGGGGTTAGTCGGTCGGGGAGGTGAGTGGTAGTCTTTCTTCTCCAGTTGATATATCTATGTCCCGAGTTATTCATGTAGCACTTCACAACGACGCATGCATATGCATGATGAACTGACGTCTACACCAGCGGCTCCCACATCATGTCCTTCGTCCTCGCGCAGCAACAAGGCTGGGCACCCGACAGCCTCAGCACTGTCTCCCTCGGCCCCTTAGACGCCCTCCGCGACGGTGTCACTGGCTCCAAACCCGCCGCGGAATTCTTCATGTGGGAGCACTTCACCACGAAACATCTATATGGTGATGCTACCCCATCCAACCCGAACCCCCCGCTCAAGAAGATCGGCGAGATCTACACCCCCTGGCCGTCGTGGCACATCGTCGCGGCGGAGTGCACGTTTCCTAACCCCGAGAAGGACGAGAACCTCGCGAAGCTGTTCGAGCTCCTGGACGAGGGGATCCGGGAGTTTGAGCGCGACTCCGAGCAGGTTGTCCGGTTGCTGGGCACCGGGGAACTCGGGTGCAAGTACGAGGAGGAGGACGCCAGGGAGTGGTTGAAGGATGTCAAGTTCGTCAAGGGGTCAACGAGGGGCGTGGATCGGAAGGTCGTGGAGGGTGTCGTGGACGTGCTGAAGGGCGCGGGCGTCGTCGCAGAGGATATGCCGAATGAGGAGGCCGTGAAGAGGGTTGTGGGGATCTATAAATGAATGGATGAATGAATGAGCGACCGCGAAAAAGGGAAGGGATATCTAGGTATCTATCATTCTGATGATTGGATTTGACCTTTGGGATTGGATGGGATGGGATGGTTGATTTCCAATCAGATATAATCGGATTGTTCGAGATGATGGATGCATTGTACTGCAACCCTGCATGCAGGGTTTTCTTCGACCTCCGGAAGGAGATATGTTAAGTATGTACCGTAAATGTAGTTTTGAATGACCAAATCGAATATTTTCCGAGGGATAGTCATATTGTTTATATTGCAACATTCAATTAATACAGGGAAGAAAACTGTACCTGGGATAAAGAGACGACAAAAAAGCCTCTATTAATAATTCCATGAAGATAAACACTTGGCTTACAGAAAACTTTTTTACAAAAAAGAAAAAAAACTGAGCCCAAAAGCTAGAAAAAAAGCACGTCGTAACTACTAAGCTGGGCATGTAGACTTGAACAATGTACAAGATACAATCACATCACACTTGACTTGCACTGCACATGTGTCAAGCTACATTTAGTTCAGTTCAAGCTGCAGGTGCAGGTCACAAGCTGCAGCAGTGCAGTATAGTGCAGATAATGTAGCTGCAGATTGCTGAGCAATCTTATCTTTGTGTAGTGTAGTGTGCACATGCACCATGATGGTGGTGGTGGTTATGATTGGGATTGAGTGTGCTGGGGACCACCTGATGGATACTTGTCAGCCATATATTACCGCCATCTGTATATGGTTTAGGCAGCGCTCAATGAGGGTATATGCTCTGAGGGATGATATACATGTCCTCTTCAAGTTTCTGTTGTTTATTCTTCACTTATTCTTGTCTATTTTATCTGATTGATATTTTATCTGATTATTGTGACGGCGCTCAGTCATAGTATTATTAACTAGAACTATGGTAGCTAGTCATACAGAATCGAAAGCATGAGGGGAAAGGAAAGAATCTGCAGGGCTTCGTGTAGTGTGATATACGTAGGCGAGTAGGACCGGCAGTATCCCAGAGACAAAGGGATGCTCAATACCGCCTACCTTACCGCCTAGGTGTGCCGCGCCGTCACAATTATCCTGTATACACAAATTCTAGATGTATATAAGCTGCTCATTATCCTAGATAGATTTAGAAATCAGACCTCTCTGTTCTATACTAGCCAGCACTAGGCGCCATAGAATTCAACAATACTCTAGTTATCTGTCTGTATCTTTCTCAGAGAAATAAATAATGAGAAAGAAGACAAGGAGGTGTTACGGACTAGGAAGGATGTCACGTGAGGATCGTCTACGATCCAAGCCCATGATCCAAGACTATGATTCCATTCTATGATCCCCAGGAACCCAGGTTGGGCAGCATGTATATAATGACGCTCCTTTCAGACAGATCTCGACCCTCGTGGTCGACTCACATAGCAGCCTGTCATATAGACATTGCTAGTAACACAGGCCCATTCTCACTATTATATTGCTCACCCCCTTGTTTCTTGTCTCCAAGATAAACCCGACAACCCTTCTTGGTCTAGTCATCTAGGCCTGTCGTTACAGGAGGATATGGGTGTGGGTGTGGGTGTGCTGGTGACCCCCCTGCCCCACCCAGATCCGGATTCTTTTACTATCATGATCTTTCATTCTCGGAAAATTTTATAAAATAAGAAAATAATGGAAGCATGTAACAGGAGTGCACTGCACTAGAGAGAGCCTTGCAAGACATCCATCATTTCTATGGAGAAAGAAAGATCAAGATAATAATAAAGAGTCCGGGGGGACTCCAGCATGTTCATTCACATCCTCTAATAATCTCTCTTCTCTCATCTTCCTGCTGTGAGAGATCCTACCCGAGAAATGAGGTCTGAATCTGATACTACGTTACGTCCACTGGAGTAGTTTAGTAGGTTAGTTCAAGTTTTGGACCTTCGCAAGTCAACGTGGCACGACGACGCGTAATCTGATTTTGAATTACCTAGGTAGGTAGTAATCCCCCCTTCTTCACCGGACCAGACCTATCGGATGTATGTGACTGGGATTAACATGCAGACAAAGAAAAGGTGGGGGTGGGAATTGTGACTTGTGACTGATAAAGGGGGGTGAACTAAGCCCTATGGAAAATGCCAGATACTACTGTTCATACTACCTACCTACCTATCTAGGTAGGTACCTGGTAAATCTGAAACTCTAGGCTTGCGGGGGACGGGCTTGATCCGGGGTTCTTCTTTATCTGCAACATGATACGCAGTAGACTTGTGCGGATCGTTTGGAGGGGTTGTATTATTGTGTTGTGATCCTTTATTCATTTTTTATTAACTATTCTAATTGCTTACATAAATAATGCAGGTTGGCCAAGTGAGGTAATTGTACACGTACCTAACTAACCCGGAGGACTTGGGTAAGATTATTCTTCCCCCCCCCCCCCCCC
>JGI26058J51888_1000531_pt1 | contig 20120 bp, 13 predicted proteins | sample HigsolmetaSP110D_FD_51888 | JGI IMG/M metagenome (IMG submission 51888) | reverse complement strand
AAAAGGGGAGGGAAAGGGGGGGGGGGGACAGGAATGAAAATAAAATGAGAGATACCTATCTACCTACTTACCTACCGACCTAACTTACTTTACTGATTATCATTTCATTTACCATGCCAGTTAAATTAGTAATAACATCACAGCCAGGAAGAAAGCCCATCCCCATCCTATACATACTACCGTGGCGTTCTGGGTTCTGGGTTCTGGGTTTCTGGCCAGGCAACTCACCGGCAACTAAACTAACCGGCAACATGCTTGAATTAACATTAACTAACTGTGCAGCCAGACAGGGGAGATAGATCTTTAACTGGGGGTTTATTCATCATCATCATCGAGATGGGTGAGTGAGTGAGTATCCCCAGGGGTAGTCCAGTCCTGGTCTTGCGAATCACCATCATGATCCTTCCATTCCTTCTGCTGCAAAACAGAAACAGAAGCTGATTATTGTTAGTTAGCTTAACCTGTTTATATGAAAAGAAAAAAATGTGGGAGATATGCGCATGTGCGCGCGATGATCACAATTCAGACAGAAATCTCCTCTATCATATATTCTTAAGGGTTGTATCCCAATCCAATCCAATCCAAAATCCGATCCACTCTTTCTTATTCAGATCAGATCAGATCAGATCAGATCAGAGTGGGAACTGGGACAACCTTAAGAAGAATATAAATAATCAGAATCGATCGTCACTCCGTCATCATCAGTGAAAAAGAGAAAACAAGCGGGGATGCAATTCTGTCAATTGCACAGCGCCAATCTCTGACTCTATACTCACTCACCTTCCCATGTTATTATGCTATTATTGCTATGCTAAGTCTCTTCTTCCAAGTTGATCATCAGATCAGAAAGAATCCAGACACAGACACAGCCACAGCGCCGCGCCTGACTGATCTGATCCATCCATCCATCCATCCAATGGCAAGAAAGCAGGATATATCTAATTAATTAGATAAGTACACAATTATAATTAACCGCCGCATTGCTCTATCGGTATCGGCATCGGGGTATCATATCACGTCAATCGTATCAGCGGGGAATTAAATGAGGGCGCAACAAGCAGATATGCCGGGACCCAGCACAGCATGAGAGAGACACGTAAAGAGAGAGGGGAAATAAGGAAGAGAAGGAGGAGGAGGGGATCTATGACTTTCCCTCCCGATTCCTTCCCCTCCCCCTCTCCTTCTCCTTCCGCAACCGCGCCTCCGCCGCCCGCGCCAGGATCTCTCGCCGATCCTCCACCCCGGCGGGGCGACCTTCGACACGATCATGCTCCCTCCCGACAGCATCCTCCTTGAGGCCTCCAAGGACAAACTCTCCGCCGGTCCACCCTCCCGCGTCGACCTCCTCCCTTCCCCTCTGCTGCTGCTCCTCCCAGTCGGCCGGATTATAGAACTCCTCATTAGAAAGTCTATGTCCACCCCGCGTCCAGTCCGCCCGCTCCACCTCCTCCTCGATCTGCCGCGTCAGGTTCCAGAAATCGCGATCGTGGTCGCTGTACACGCAGTGAGCCAGCTCGTGGCACAGCGTGCGCCGGATCGTGCGGTAGTCGCGGTACCCGTCGTACGCGTCCGTGCGGAGACGCAGCTCGATGACCTGCCCCTTGTTGCGGTTCAGGCCCAGCGTGCGGGACGAGTCCGTGGTGTGTAATGCGGGGTCCATTTCGGTGAGGAGGGGCACGGAGAAGCGGTGTTTCTGCATGGCGTAGCGGATGCCCGGGTCGTCGCGGAGGCGGATGAGGAAGGCGAGGCTCCGCTCTGGGTTGGGGAGGTAGGAGAGGGGGAGGAGGCGGTGGAAGGTGTAGTTGTCTGGGGAATCGGAGAGGGAGGAGAGGGTGTGGATTCCTCCGACTCGCCGGGCGGAGGATGAGGGGGTCGCGCGGGAGGATCGTAGGGCTGCTGCGCGGGCCTCGAGTCGTCTCCGCGTGTTCGAGACAGAGGCGTTCAGGTCCTCAATCTCCTGCGCCTTGCTGCCCAGGAGGGTGATCTTGAATTTGGGCGACGAGGTCACAGTCTCGGGGAGCAAGGTGGCCAGCGGGGTCGGTGGGAACGGGGGCTTCTGCATCCCTGGCTTGGGCGCGATCAGGAGCTTCTGGTTCTCGGGCGGGACGAGCAAGTCGGCCGCGATGGCGGCGGAGAGGTCCTGGAGGGTGGCGGTGCTGGGCAGGGAGAAGGTGTGCGGCGCGCCGTGGTGGTGGATGGTGAGGGTGATCGAGTCCGAGGACAAGTCCGCTGCCGCTGCGGAGGCGGACGCGGCGGGCGGGCTGTCGGACATGCTGTGGCTCGTTGCGAGTGCGCCAGGCGGCGAGTCGACCTCTGCGGATGCCATTGTGTCAGAGTGGAGTAGGAATAGTCGAGGAGAGAAGAAGAAACAAAGGGAAGAGGAGAGGGAGATGATAAGAAGACAAGAGGTTTCTCTCCGCGTCTGTCGCCTTCCATCGCCGCGTTTGTCAGCGGAGGCGCTGCGCACGTGACCGTGATGCCCTCGGTGATCGAGGACAATAATATCAGGATTTCAGAAACTTCTTGCAGACATGGCTCCACGGCCGTGGAACGGGAAGTTCCATCTCCCGTCAGGAAGCTCGACACCCGCGCGGAACAACGTCCTTCCCACGGTTCCTTCGAAGCTTGGCCTCAACCAATGTCGCCCCAAGCTCGAGATCATCCAGATATTCAATTGAATGCAAGACAGTTTCAAGAGGCCAATGAAGATAGACTGTGTATAAAATTTGTTCTTCCATTGTATGTACTTCCAACTCTTCCAAACAAGTTAGTACAGTACAAGGTATCCAAAAAATCGATATAAACGACCGGCGAGATGCAACCTTCCGCCGCTCCAATGAGCCTTCCTCCAGATCACGTCCCCATCCCCTAAGAAGATCATGACAAGAGCATCACTACTTCATTAGTGTCCAAAACATATACCACGTATGTGATTATTCACAAGGATAGAACAGAGGTTAAACGCAGTACAGACAAGCCAGATGCTCTCTGCCAAAATCTTATATAGATCGAGATGCGAGAGCATATGGTATGGTCATAGAATCGAATATATACTGGCGAAACAATGCGCTGCTATGTACTGGGAAGAGCTGTTGCTGGAGAAATGATCAGGAATATACGAGTCGTGCCGTAGAGAAGTCAGGTGACCCAGGGAAGATGTGGTCGAGCAGGCCAAAGGACTTGCGAGCTCGTCGAGCGTAATGCTTCTGTCTCATGTCGCGATGTTCTCGCCTTCCTACTTGGTGATTTCCATCTGATCCGGCGGGATATCCGGAACCCATTCCTTCAGCTCGGGGTTCCAGGTGTGGCTACCCAAGGGTCAGCACCATGCCGTCGACAAGAGATCAGACCAGCGGGGGAAAGAACACTCACTTGTGAAACTGGGTCGCCGTCAAGGCTCTCTCCGTGTACTCCTGGACCAGGATCTCGTCGTACTTGTACGGCACCTTGGCCGGCACGCCCTCGTAGGTCGTGAGCCGCATCGGGAACAGATCCTCGGTGCGGTACTTGTGGAAGTTCTTGCACTGCCAGACGCCCGGCTCCGTGTCCGGGTGCAGCTGGCTCAGGCCCGTGATGTCGATGTACAGGCCGTTCCGGATGTCGATCCACCGCGCGTCGATGATGTTCAGCCCCTCGCCCCGGAACCGCTGCCGGGACCACGGGTTGACGTCGAGCAGGTACTTGCGCTTCACCTTGCCGTCCGCGGAGACGTACTCCGCGACGGTCTGGTTCAAGTGGTCGGCCATGTAGGCCAGGGTGGTGTCCGTCACCTGCGTGTCGATATCCCAGTCCCACGGGAGCATCTGGTGCCGGCATACCACGTCAGCCCATGCGCGGTGGTGCATGCAGATTGCAGGCGGGAGGGAGAACAGAAAGCAGGAAGAAGTTGGGGAATGAATGCACGTCTTACCTTGCCGTTCCACCACCAGCCCAGCAGCGTCCCGTGTGCGATCCACGTCTCCAGGCCTTTCTCGCGGAAGAAGTTGAGATAGGCGCGGATCATATGCGTCAGGGTGTCGGTCCGCTCCTCGTAGGACACGATGCCATGGTAGAAGCGGGAGTCGTAGTGGCCCATCAGGTCGCCGCCGCCTGGCTCGTGGAAGTACTTGTACTCCTTCTGGATGAGGTCCGCGGCCTCCTGCGGATTTATCCCGTTGTCACGGCGCTCGGCGGATGACGACCCCGGAGGCGGGGGAAGCGCCCAAGTCGTGGCGGGACATAATGCGGCAATCCACAGGGCTAAGCGCCCCAGATATTTCATGTCTTGAGGTCGTGCGTCCGGATATATATGTGTATGTACTCTCCAAGCGCTGTCACCGCTTCCCTTGCATTCTGGAACCCACTGCGCCTGTGTCTCGTGCGCACGGCGGCTGGATGATGTCGACGAGGACGGCTCGAGCGAGGATCAGGATCGCGAGAGCACCGTCGGGCCTTTCTCGTGCGTATGTATATCAGAATTGCGGGTGATGGTCGCGGCGGACGTGCCCTCCGAAGAAGCTGGGGATGCACGAGCAGGCGGTCTCAGGGATCAGGACTGGCGGGTTCCGGTCAAGCCGAACCATTCCGCGCTCTAACGGCTTCGTTTTGTCCTTGTCCGACAGAGCGGATCTGGCGGAATGTCGCCGCGAGGAGGAGGGAGGAAGGGGGGGAGTGTATCAATATATCGGATCGGCGTCGGAGGTCCGGTCGGGAAGGAAGCGCAGGGACGCGATTGATGAAGAATAGGAGGCGGAAGAGCAAGCAGGACGCCAGGTCCCGGCGCAGACGAGATCCCAGCAGCGGCGACGAGGAGAGGCGACGCAGCAGCGGAGACTCTGTCGCTGGCGGTGCAGGCCGGCGCGTGCTGCCCTTCCGCGTTGGGCGTAGCGAGGGCCGTCTCAGACGCCACCGCCGAGCGCGCAGCCAATCGCAGGCGGCCAGCAGCGGTCGAGAACCGCCGCCCTTCCCCAGACTCGGGTCGGTACGTCCTCCTCCGTCCTGCAGACCGACAGAGGCTTGTATAGATACACGTCCAGCTTCGAGAAAAGGTCGCGAGACCAGCCCCCACGGCGTGTCGCTAGCCGGCATCCGACGACCCGCTGTCTCTTGGCGCGCCTTGGCATCGCCGGTCGCTCTGGAGGCGTCTTCGCTGATACGTCGCCACGGATACGGCGGGAGGCTGGCAGGGCACCGCATGACATGGCATCCCCGGCCTGCGCGTGTCGGCACTGGGGAGTCGAGATCATCTGGCAGCTTTCCTTGCGCTGACGAACCGCCGGGCCTGCAAGCGGTCACTCCTCCGGTCCTCTGCCGCAACCCTAGCTCAATCCACGCTTTCCATCATCTTCTCTTGAAGGAGGTAACCATAAGTTGTCGTTGCCTGTTGCTTCGATGGACCGGCTGTATGCGTGCGGTCAATATCGCTCAGTACAAAAGGATGCTTGCATTAATCGTGGATCATTCTCATTTATACTGTCGTCATCACCTCCACATGTCTCGACGACAACATCATCACCCCGGGGTATCTGCAAGAAATGGATTAGTAAGACCGAAGCATTAACTAGTTAGTTAGTTAGTTGCGCAACTTACGAATCCTTGGATCTTGGCATTATAATAGCGTTGTTTGATATACATCACCGTGCGGGAGCTTTATTTATAGACACAGTCCTGGCCCACGAAGGACCCTTGTATGTATGCAGGGATTTCCTTTGACGCAGAGCCGATAGGAAGGTCCCCGGAAGTCGACTAGATACCTAGCCAGTTTTTCGTTGTTCCGAACTGTTGCTTCTGAAGTCACTCTGTTGCCTTCATACATACTGTCAATTAGCCGGTTTCTATTGACTGAGTCATCAAGAAGCTGCATTTGATTTGAAAAGAAAGTGAGAATCAGTCGCGAGAAGTCGTCCATCGACAGTTGCAGAATGGATCCAAGTGATCTAAGATGCAGGGAAAGGTAGGTATAATCGATCTGCTCTTTTTTAATGTATCCAAAAAGAAAAGATATAATAAATCCATCTGAAATCAGAACAGAGATTTGACGCCAACTTTTGTCGACTTTACGCATTCAAATTCAGCGGGCTCGTGCACGTAAATGCGTTGACCTGCGGGTTCTTAAACACGTCGATCATGCCCTGGATGCCCGCATACGCTCCTAAACCCGCCGTCGCGAGCGCCGCTCCCATATACAGCACGTTCCCCACGTTCATCAGCACCGGCCCAGCGAAGAAGCCGCGGACCCAGCGTCGGAGTCCGGTATCATGCCGTATCACACGGCCCGTGGCAGGATCGAACCCCTCCCCGTCCTGGATGGCGTCGCGCTGGACGAAATACCCGATCGCCAGGAACGGCGGGAGGGAGTAGGTGAACTGCACGATGGCGAAAGCCGCCACGACGGAGACCAGCCCGAAGAAGTCCGGGATGGTGGCGGCGACGACGAACGCCGTGGTCCAGTAGACCGGCACGAGGATGGTCCAGAGGTATTTGCCCTTCTTGGTGTTGAGGGGCGGCGCGTGGAAGATGTCCATCAGGACGTTGTTGTACAGCACTTTGAGGCCGATGTTGCCGAAGAGGCCGGCTGCGATGGTTCCACTGAGGACGGCGAGCGTGTTCCCGGCGGTTTGCAGTGCGTAGCGAGAGACGCCTTGGTAGGAGATCTGGTAGGCATATCTGCAGTACATCGTGGATCATGTCAGCCAGACCTTGAATTTTCGTGTGATGGAAGTTGGAAAGGAAGGACGAAAGACGTACTGGCCCTGGAAATAGTACACGTAACTACCGTGTACAAGATAGCATGCATAGATGAAGAATTGAGCCGCCCACATCGCCTTCAGGAAATCCCGCGGTCTCCTCATCTCCGCCATGAACTCCACAAACAGATGTGCACCGCCGTAGGCGTATACCGCCTGCATGAGGCCGTTGATACTCCCAATTAAACTCTTCGGGTTCGGGAGACCAACGTAATGTCTGACGGGGGGATATTCACCGGTGACCGGGTCTGGCGTGACTGATGCCGGGTCGACGGCCGCGCCGGCTGAACCAAGCGTCGCGATGGCATAGTTGGGCGGGCTGTGTGCCATCGCGCCCATCGCGATGAACATCACCAGCAGGTTGATCCAGACGGCAGCATTTGCAAGCAGGCCGTAGCGCTTCAGCGTGCGGATCTGGCCCAGGCCAAACCCGCAGACGGCCCAGATGATGCAGCAGATGGCGTAGCAGAGGCGGAACTTTGAGATCTGCGAGATGCATTGGCCGTTGCTGATGATGAACAGGCCCACGGTGAACAGGATCTGAACCGACTGCAGAAGGTTGAAGCACTGGCGGGCAGTCTGGCCGTAGACGCGAAAGGCGAGATCTCCATAGTTCTTCAGAGGAAACTGGTAGGAGTCCAGGCCCATAAAACACTTCCAGATCAGATAGCCCGAGCTGAAAAGACAGATCAGAGACGGCTTTCCCAGCGAGAGAGAAGGGGAGTGGGGAAAGAGCAGCGCTTACTATCCAGCCATCAACGCAAACACCGTGTACAGAGCAATGCCAGGGCCCCATCCCATGGTCCCGAGAGCGAAGCCAACCCCAAACGGCCCAAGGATATCGGTGGTGATGAGGTAGAAACATGCTCCGGCGGTTGCAGTCCTCATGGCCCTCGACGCGTTCGTCCACTCCTCGTCGTCGATGACAGCGCGTGCAGCACCGCCGGTCGAGTCTGCATTTTGGGGGCCTTTCTGCTCCTGTTCAACGTCCTTTTCGCGAGACCGTGGTGATGGACTCTCGCTAGAACTCGTGTCTGGATGCTGAGGCTTCCGCGAGAAGATGATCTGGAGGATGCCGGCCGTGTTGGCTTTCTCGGGCAGCGTTTCCTCTTCTGCCCGGGTCTGGAGTGCGTAGTAGTGGTACTCCTCGAAAGATACAGCCGGGTCGTACAGCTTCCGCTTCCGGGGCGGGATGTAACCATTGTCAGGGCCGGCATCGCTGCCACCGGCCGAAGAGGTTGTGATGTCGGGGGTTTTCATCGTTCTTTACGACTCAGATACGCAATTGGAAAACTCCACATGATAGCATAGGGGAAATTTTCGAGAGCAACAAGCACCAGCGACAGCGTTGTCAATGGCCCAGTATTTATCCTGCCGGATTTGGTGCCCCTCTCGAGAGCGCCATCGATCGTTATCAGAAAATCCGCAGTGTAACATTCGACCTCGAAGGATCCCGACGCGACATCCAATCCCACGCGAGTCAAGAAGCTTCCAAAGTGGAGATGCGGCTCGGACCGTCGCAGTATCCATCAACTCCTTATCATGATGCTCGCCAAGGGGTCGGCATCCCGGGACGGAGGAGTGGTAGCCTTAGATACAGAAGTGTTGATAGTTGACCTCCAATGAGCACAAATTATCAGGAGGCGTGAAAAAAATGGACCGGGGTATGGGGCTAAGCTCTAAGGCCAAGATGTCCGGGCTTGGGGTCATATCATAGTCCCCAATTAGTACAGCGCGTATCTCTGAACTAACCAGGGTGGCTTCAGACCAACACCGCCTTCATGCAGGAGCAGGGTCTCTGACGTGATTGCGGTTCTGTTGTGCACGTTCATACACCAAGACTGGAACTACTGTTTACACAACAACCGGCTGCATCAAAAAACTTCAGCTTTGTCGAGTTGGAGCCTCTGCATGTTTGCTGCCCCCTTCCCTGGCGTCTGCTGGCAGGGATTTACACCATACATCTACTCCAATGAAATTCTCAGCCTTTGTTATGGAAAGGGACTAGCTGGGTAGTTTCCAAATGCTCAAATTCCCAATATTCATATTTTTTCCTGTTCATCCCGCACTTCTTTGTGCATTCATCGTAATAGGACAAAGTTGGATAGAACAACAAAGCCCTAGTTGGAATTTTAATCCCGAGTTTGCTTCAGCGCTATGATCTAGCTCTAGACAAGGTGCCAGCTTACAGAGTACGCATAGATGAAGGAGCATGCCTGCAGCCATACTACTGCATGGAAATATCACAACACAATGTTAGTGCTGACCTCTAGCGGGATTCAACTGTTAGGAACTGGTCTGGGAACAGACCTGTCTCCTTGGAGAGCGACATCCATTCAGCCCCGGTAGTGGGAATGCAGCCTTGGGAAGGAGGTATACGGGGCTGGGTCAATGCTTTAACTTGAAAGTAGAATAAATGCAAGCATTGGCTTTCATGTCTCCAATAACCGCATCAAGATAGCATTCACGTCGGTACGATCTCGTTAAAATGCACAACACGATATACTCACCCCTGTGAGGAGCTGTAAAGTTGCCAGCGGCACTCAAGTTATCGACAACATCCAGGACAGGTACATAATATTTTCTGATTTCTGTGTCGCGGAGAGCAAAAAAACCCAGGACGCCTTCCCACGTTGACCTATACCGTGTTCGATTAATGGACGCAGTATCCGCAGAGACAAGCGATAAAAACAAACAAAAAATGCAAGCAACATTCCCAGAATCCAAATACGCCTTGCGCCTTGAGATCCCTAGATCCGCTAATCTGTCGTCGGCATAGTCGTGATTTTTTTAAACCCAGGTGGAGTCTCTTCAACCAGGATGTTTGTTTCTCCATGGTAGGTACCGTCAAATGTCCATTCTCCTGTATCTGAAGTGAGTCTTAACAGATAGGAACGAGACAAGAAAGGAGGAGTTTAACGACGGAAGCCGTCATCGCCGCTCACTACGCTGCCAATTTCAGACCAGCTGGTTGGAGTGATGACGCCCTCAGCTGGATAGCCGATTTCGCTCAATGTACCATCTGAGGAAGCATCGGCAGTTTCGTTCTGAATATGGCTTGCACTTCTGGCAATCGAAGGCGTAAAAGAAACCTCATGGTCAGTACCATGGCCTTGTGGGTTGGCGAATGGATTCCTGATATCCTGGTTCTCTCGACTCGTCAGGTGACCGAGGTGAGCGTAAGAAAAGTCCGAAGCAACACTCAAGGTGTGGCTTGATGACCTCCGCGAAGAAATAGAGAAGTATTCCGATTGAGTGAGTGGTTCCTGTTCCTGCTCCTCATGGTGGCCTGGGCTCACAAGACCAACACGGGAGGTCTCTGAGGTGGGAGTCAGGTCAACGAGAGATTCCGAAGGGTGATTGGATGATGTTTCTGAAGGAATGGCAATATGCAGCCTATCTTTCTCGCCAGTCTCGGTGACTTCGGGGTGGTAAGCAGGTGGCCCATCGTGTCTGCGGACGGCCTGCGCGCCGCCCGTGGTATCGACGGCCGTCGATTTGGCCAACGGGTCCTCATCATCCTCAAATACACCGGATTTCCGCAAATTACCGTCTTTATCCACAAGCTCGTCAAAGGTCCCGGCGGGGCCGGTTTTCTTTCTCCGGCGTGCCTCGAGCAGCGCGGCACGACGCTTGATCTCCTCCCGAGCTTTCCGCCTCCGCTCCTCAGCCGCTTCACCAACCTCTTCAGTCATAGAAATATCCTCTCTTAGCGGCCGAGACTGATCTCTCGGGTGGATCTCATCTCCGATACTGTGAAGCGCAACCGCAATCTTTCGACGGGAGTTACTGATCCATCGTCGAAACTGAGGACTTTCATAGACGGCGATGCCGGCAGCGATGAGAACGGAGACGGTTATGATGATTCCTGATATTCTGCAAGTCAGCACAACTCATGGATTTTGAGCATAGAATACGCATGAAATGCAAGAGCTCGAGTAGCGAGCATGTGCAAGGAAGCATGTCGATAAGCATTGACAACGCATATCAGCTACACCGCCCGGCTTATCCGGGGAGATCATCTTACGAGCAGTAGAACTGACCTTTTGCCAACGGAGCTGGCATTTTGAATGCTTAGATGAAGAAAATCTTGTCAGGATGCGCTCCAGACAAGAAGCTGGAGAGGCTGCAAAGGAAATAAAAGTCAAGTCGAGCAAGGGAAAGAGGGGGATGGGAGATGAAATGGTGCAGCCTGTTGTCTCGGACTTAGGAGAGTCGCGGCGTCATCCCCGCCAATCACACCCCGCCGCATGTGATGCGCAGAACCCTTATCCGCAAGCCCTAGATCGCTGCCGCTTTCGGCCATCCCGCCTCCACCGCAGCGCGCGGTGGGACAACCGTCGGCATGTCATCGTATCTACCACTCACTGTGTACATTGTAGATTGACAGTATCAGGCTTCGACTGTCTACAAGTTCTGAAACTTACCGCAGAAATTGGCACAGATACAATATCAATATGTCGCGTCCAGCGCCCCCGGCACAACGCAATCTGACTCTCACTGAAGAGTTGGAGAAACTCGAGCAGTCGATCACCCTAACGCTGCAAGGTAAACAGTGGTCCCTGTTCCTACATTCGACGCAGAGGATCAGAAACAATTGCTCACGGGGCGCGTTTTCACAGAGATTGATCACAACTTCAGTCGAGCGCACCAAATCCTTACAACCAGGATCCTTCCCATCGTCGAGCAGTACAAGGAGCACTCGAGAGACGTCTGGGAGGGCGCAAAGGTTGGCTGAGATTCCCTTTCCCCAAAAAACATCAAGGGGGCAATCAAGCTGACAGAGCTCATCTTCCGCAGTTCTGGAAGCAATTCTTCGAAGCGAGCGCCAATGTCTCACTGTCAGGCTACGAGGAGCAGCCGAACAACGAAGACTCGCAGCAGGAACAGACTGTGACGGCAGAGGGAGACACCACCACCGTTACAGACGCAACGCACACCACGCTCAACGAGGCCGCGTCCCCATCGTCAGAGCACCTCGACCTCAGCCATCGAGATGAAGACATCGACCTCACCTCTCTCACCATCTCCGCGTCTCACAGCACACCGCGGGCCCAGCACCACCAGAAACAGAGGAGAGCCGCCGATGACGATCACACCACCTCGTCCATTCCCTATGAACCCACCCTGCAGCAGTCCGAACTCGGCGACGCCGACGCGACCTCTGAACTGCGAGACGCGGACGGTCGACCTACGACGCCCGGAAAGCAGCGCTCGCAGGACACGTCGACGACACCCACGTCGTCGCCATTACTCCCGCCTGCTCCCCACGAGCACGAGAAGCCCTCCACGGCCAAGAAGAAGAACCCGTACCAGAAACCGACGGACCCGGTCCTGCACCGCGTGGCGGACAAGACCTACCGCGTCCAGGCCACGCCGCTCCGAAAGCGAGGCTTCGGCCCGACCAAGTTCACCGTGACGCCCAAGGACAAGAACAAGCCTGTCTCGCGATACCCGTTCGACGACTCCCCGATCTCTAGCCCCGAGCCCGAGGCGCCGAAGCTGAACGAGGAGATCTTCGCCTCCTCACCGCTGAAGGCGGAGGGTCTCGGCGGGACGGGTCGCAAGCCGCGCGCGACGAGCCTCTCGCGCGTCACCCCCCGGCCGGGCATCAGCGTGCTGACCCCGACGAAGAACAAGCAGCGCGCCGTCTGGGACAGCGACGACGACCTCGACGATGACGACGATTTCGGATACAGTCCGCCGAAGACGATGCAGTTCCATATCCCGCAGAGTCGGTTGATGAAGACGCCTGGTATGCTTTTCCCTTTTTTTCCTTCCTTAAGCTTCTGCTTCTTTCTACTAGAATTCAAACCTATCCGAATATATTTTTACTGACATCGAAACCCATAGCCAAGGAAGCATCCAAGCGCATCGTGACCGACCTGCTCACCACCGCCGGCGGAGACATCACCTCCGAGTACGGCGAGGAGCAGAGCCCCAGCGTGATCGGGCGCGCCAAGGCCTTGGAAGATGAGACCTTTTGATTTACACCGCATTGCCCCTTCTTTTTCACCTTTCCCCCCTAATGGGGTTTGCTTTTACTTGACGGAGACGTTGTTAACAAACGGGGGCTCCTCCTGTATGAGATGTAAATGATACCGTACCTAGCTAGCTAGGTCATCTTGCACATAATGTCATGTGCATGTCATGTCACGTTATGCATGCAATGCAATGCAATAATTTTGTATATGAAGAACAAAGAAAAGTTCTATCAATGTATGCATGTATGTATACTAATGTAAACCAGACTTGGACCTCCCTCCCCAGGACGCGATACTGCCTTAAATGTCATCTAATCTAGCACTGAATAAATAATAAATTACGTTCATACTGGAAAAAAAAATCAGATATTAGTAGAGTGGCAGAAGTAAGAGTATTATAAATAATCCAACTGCTGCCCATCCCACCCCATCCCATCCCAACCGACCAAACCTTTGGCAAAGAAATTCCATTCTCAAAAAAAGGAAATTATACCGGACCGGACTGGAGCTGGGCAGGACTGACTGAACTGAACTGAACGAATCCATTTTCCTTTCTTTTTCTTGCTCCGTCTGTCCGTCTTGTCTTGTCTTCATCGACACTAATTAATAGTCCATCTTTGAATGAATGGGTAGTTAAAAATCCTGCCAGTGGGAAGCAAGGTGCAGAATTTTTTAAAAAAAATTATAAAAATAAAGAAAAATAATAAATAGAAATAAAAAAAGGGAGAGAGAAGAAGAAAATAAAGTTCAATTATCCCGTCGTCGTCCCTGTTCTGTTCCACGGTTCCATCGACATCCATGACATCCCATTCCGCGTCCCGAGCAGCCAGGTACAGTAAGTACAGTACATACCTAGGTACTTGCGTTATGCAAATGGATTTCATAACCGGACCATCCGGATCAGTCAAAAGAAGACTTCCGCCCGCCAATTATCATCACGGAGAGTAACGATAATAATTAGAAATGGGCGGCACTCCGGCAGAAAAAGTAGCATTCTTGCTACATACCTATCTCTCCACACTGCAATGCACCATGCACGGGCCAGGTGAGACATGTCGGAAACGTGACCTAGGAGAGACCCCTTCATATTCGAGGTGCTAGTAGAAGCTTAATGAAATGTTTCCATTTCTCGCCTGAAAATAGTAACTGGACGGGGAAAAAATGAGGTAACTCAGGAATTAATTCCGCTAAGCAAAAAGAGAGAAAAGGCATCGTCTCTCCCGAGGTCAAAAAGGAACCAGTAAAAAAAATGGGTATAATAATCCTAATAGCAAAATGCCGACAAAAGGGAAAAAAGAGCTTGCTTGCTAGAACACGTCGAATAGAAAGTTAACTAGCTTCGGGCCTGCGGAATCATTAAAAGGTGAAACGACGTTCGGGAACCGGAGAGACATGCAGGGGTATCGACCATGAGATGCTGATCGTGAACAGGGATGTTCGTTTATGGGAGACTCCGGAAGCAAGTGAACAAAGAGCATCATATATGTACACATCGCTTGAGAGGACTCGGGTGCCCTGGGGTAGCAAAGTTTCTGCTTCAGACGCGGAATGAAACGATATGCGCTCCAAAAGCATTCACCGTGAAAGTAACGTCTGATCGATGCAAACCCTTAACGCCGGGCTAGGGACATCCAGTCGGAACACGTAGACATGCAATGAAATCCACGGTAGCCCAGGACAAAGTCCCGGAAAACGTAAGAACAGAATCGAGAGACCTGGTCTCATCGACTAGTTCTGCATGCCCATGAAGACCTCTTGACAGTTCTCAATCAAGAACTTCAGAGCTTCATTCTTCTTCTGCACATCAGTCATTTCGCGGGCCAGAGTCTCCGGTCTCATAATAGTCGGCGCGAACACGACGGCCATGTTCTGGCTGTTCATTAGATTTTCCTTTTCGTGTTCAACAACACGCTTCAGGTGGAACATCAAGAACTCCAGCACATCTCTATGAACACGTGGCAGGTCCTTCAGGCAATTCTGCAATGCTTCAATGCGCGCAGAGTCCGGTGTGATGTCGTTGGTCTCAAGGATCTTATCGTAGACATTGTACGTGATGAGAGGCGTGGGCAGTTTCCGGAAGTATTGTTTGAGGGCAGACGTCACGGCGTGAATATCGAGATCAGGATCGGAAATATCATAGTCAGGAGAACGCTCGAAGCCATCGCGAACAGCTTGAATTTGGGAGCTTGCCCCAGATTTGCGATAGATACCTTCCATGTCCATGCCTAAAAGATGGATATTAGTCTATTGGAGATAGACAAAGTAGACATAGAATGTCAACTTACCTCGCAGTTCGACCTCCTGGATGCAACGGGCAACAATGTTCGGAATGATACACTTCTCCTGTTCGAGCCGCTGTTCGAGCTCGGTGCCAAAAAGACCTGCAGCAGAAAGAGGAAGTCAGTCACGCGCAATAGGAATTGCTGGGACCCGAACATACCAGTAGGGGCAGCTTCGGCTGAAGGCTGGGAACTACCGTTCTGCTGTGCCTTCGAAGCGGATTGCTTGTTCTTTTGATTGCCAAAGAACCCAAACCCTTGTTGAGCGTGAGATCGAGACTGCCCCGAGGCAGCTTCCTGACCTGGCGCCGTCGAGCTGTTAGGTCCAGATTCCTTGGGCTCACTGGACGAGAAAGCGCCCTTGAGGCCTTTGGTAACACCCTTCGCGACATTCTGACCACCCTTCTTCCAATTGAACTTCTTCGGCTGTCCTTTGCGGATGCTAACGACCTGGGGTCCTCCTGGAACAACCGCCGCGGCTTCGGCTTCTTCTTGGATATTCGGGGCGGAACCAGGGGGGAGGTCGCTGAATTTCAGAGCATCAATAGCCGTCACCGACTTCTCTTTGGAGTGAGAGTAGATGCCGAGTCCGTTCTTAGCCTCGTTCGAGCTGGCCTTGTACAGCTCTTGAATCTGGTGCACCAGTTGGTTGTTTAATTCCGCCAACTGTGCGTTCTTAGACGAGAGCTGCTCGAATTCCTGGAAACTCTTGTCTTTCATGCGAGTCAAATTCGCAAGCTCCTCGGCAACATTGTTGCGCTTCTGTATAAGTTCCTCAATTTGAGGGGCGAACGAGTCCTTCAGTTGTTGGAGCGCCTCGGCGAATTCTCGTAGAACATTGCTTGTCAGTTTGGCCACATCCAGAGGTGCTCCACTGTGTTTCTCTGCCTCGAGGTGCTCGGTGAGAACCGAGAGTTCTCGCAGGACTATCTCCTTCTGAGCATCCAAGACAACCATGGTAGAGCGCTTTTCGTGAAGTTCTGTGGTGACCTGTTTAACATCGGCGGCTGCACTAAGCGCAGCTTCAAGTTCTGCAATCTTTTGGTCCCTCTCCAGCACTCTCTGGCGCTCCCGGCGCAGTTCGTTTCTGAGCCAGGCGATCTCATCGCGGCGTTCCGGAGAGCTGGCGCCCGGGCTGCTAATATCTGGTGCGGCCGTTGCTCCGTTGACAGGCGACTTGGGCCATTTCGGGTCCTTTGACAGGCGCGAGCCTTTGTCACTAAAACTCCGACCGTGACGCACTGAATTTGAAACACGACGCAGAAAGGAGTCAGTATTCTGCGTGCTGTCATCTGTTCCAAGGATTCGAGCCAGCTCCTCATCCATGGAAAAGTCACCTCCCGTGCTGTACCGAAGCCCCAACGTTGGGGAAGCACCGAGGTCTATCTGGCGCTGAGACTCCGATTGCAAGGTACTGGCGGACTCAGTGCGAGTGTGCTGCTGGGAATCGCTGCGATTGAAATCCCCTGCGGTCCTCGCAGAAACCTTGCTGCTGCCAGGCCTGTAAGAAGGTGACGTAATGTCTTGGGGTGGGCTAGAGATCGATGCGGATCTCTCACTCCCAGCATCACCTTGGTCAGGGATTGGCTTCATTGGGGGAGACCCGATTTCCTTTCTGTGAATATGGTGATGCAGCTTGCTCTCGAGCGAGTCTCCTCTCTTGGGAGGATACTGCATTGTGGAAACCGGAGTGGTGAAAGATCGTGTCGATTCCGTCGACCCATTTTCATGAAGGCTGCGAAGCTCGTTTGAAGGACGAGCAGATGCCGTGGCCGTTGTATCCTGAGCGGGTGTCTGAGAGGCCGGCGCGACGGCTTTCGAGGCCTCCTTGTCCTGAGCGTTTGTGAGGCTGCTTCCATCCGCCGGGCTCGCCGTGGACGTGGGCGTGCCTTCCATAAGGTTCAGAAGATCAAACCTGGAGTTACGTTCAGATCCGGACCTCTTCCCCTTAGGGGCATCCTGCAGCTTGAAGCTGTCGCCGCTGTCAGTGTTATTCTGAGAGCTTCTTGGTGAAGAGATGTCTTGTTGACGGTTCCTATCAGGAAGACTGCTGGACCCGTCTTGCCGCCAACGGGACGGATCGATATCTGCAGGTTCACGGCCTTTCTCCTGGTACGCAATGTGTGCAGGGGCGTTCTCCGAGGGAGTCTCATGCGATGGTTGTTCCTCGGGATGCTCGTGCCTATCGTTCGATGCCTTGTGGGAAGATCCACCAGATCTCGCGCTAGAGTAATCGCGTTGATGCGTGTTATCGGCTGGGTGAGATGGCCGACGTTCCTCTGAAGCTGGATCGAAAGCAACAGGTATGAGGAATTCTTCGCCGCCATCTGCTTCTGAGCGAGCGAAAACAGATTGACGATTACTGCGATAAGTGCTGGAAGGAAGTATGTAATTATCTGCAACATCCAACGTCAGTCCAATGATGACAGACGCAACAAATGAGCTGCTCACCTTGGTTAGCCGGCTGGCGTGCTGGAGAACCCTCAATTCTGCCACTGTCCTGGGCGGCACGGTAATCCGCTTGTCTGCTACGCGATGGTATCTCCGGCGAGGGTTCCAGATGCGGCTCTCGCGCCCGCCTCTCTGCCTCTAGCTCCTTTTCAGCATTCGGTGGAAGCTCTGGCAGAGACTTGTCCAACTTCACTCCAGCCGGAGCGGGCCTCTTCGTCTGAGGGGCAGCAGCGCGCTTCTTGCGCCGTCTTTGCATTAACGCGTCATGGCAATCCATACAAAAGATACCTTGAGATGTCCGGGCATAGCGCAGATTTTCAATCTTCCTCTTGCAGTTTCGACATTTGAAGCAGTTTGAGCAGAACGCCTGGTCGCCAGTAAGGAATGCCAAGTCCTCAATCTTGTTTCCACACGCACTACAGCTGTAGGTGCAGTTGTTACAGATGAGGGAACCGTCTCCCAGCAGAAGGAGGTGCGCGTCCGAGTCGAGAAGAGTGCCGCAAGTGTTACAACGGAAGCAGTCGATATGCCACCTGTTACCCGCTGGATCCGAAGTCAGATACTGTCCAGTAATCAAGAGATCGAGAGGCATGACGGGAACTCACCAAGTTCGAACGCTTTTCCTTCTTCGAGCATCTACGAAGCACGGTCAATGCGACAGACACCAGGAAGCCGACTCTCGATGATTCCATACCTCTCCACAGCCTTTACATATGTAAAGGAAGTCATCCTGATCCATAGGGGAATCAGGATACCCCGCAGACGATTCCATTTCCGACATCTCTAGCCCGATCCTCAAATGTGATCCCCGGCCACCTCAAGAAAGCTGGAGACAGTGTTGCGACGCTGTCGTGTCAAGAATACGATTCGGACGCGAGAACGAATGCGTATGATGGTCGACGCAGGTCAAGAGCGTGAAGGCATCCGAAACAATTAAGATCCTAGGGGTATCGAGATAATGGGGTGGAAGAGCGCAGTGCCAGTGCCTGAGGACCGGTGTCTGCGGTGAGCGTTTTTTTTTTCTGTTGGAGCGGAGGTTTTCTCTATCCTTGAAGCGGAGCACCCCTGGTGAAAGGCACTCGGCGCCCGGTGAAGGACGCTCCGCAATATTGGACAGGTGTGAAGAGAGGCACGACGGCTGGAACGAATGCGGCTGTTCAGCGGTTGAGGGATTCAAGCGAAGAGATCATGAAACCTGGAGAGGGAACCATGGCGGAAGTCAGCTCACCATCCACCAGCAATCCAAGGGAACAGGCAGAATGACAGTCCAGATCCAGGAACAGGAACAGTGTGGCATGGCCATCTGTACAGTACCGTGGGTCTTGAACTGCACTCCATGGGCGGGCGGAGTGAAACTGGCCAAAGCATGCAGAACACACCAGATATGACACCACAATAGGCATGTGTCTGACAGGAGGTTGAGGCGCCGCTCTTGCGACCTCTGGCGTGTAGAATTCCGGATCGGGGACCAGATACGCTGGCGGTTATCTCCTACGGACCGTCGCGGGCGGGCGCGTCGCGGGGAGGAGGTCGAACTGGAGGCGAGGGGACTGGAGGATCTCGAAGGGAGATGCAGGAACGAGCGTGGTTGTCTGAAGGAGGGTGGATCGTGGGGAGGAAACGGGAAAGGAGGCGATGAGGAGGATGAACTGGCGGCTCTGACGACCTGCGGTTGAAGTCTGGACTTTGGGGCCCCGGTTGAGAGCTCTGAGGCTGACTGCTGACGAAGCGAGCAGCAAGCCACCACGAGCCGCAACGAGACGGACGACGTTCTAACAAGGAGGTGCACTTGCACGGGGGAGCAAGCGCAGTACCAACACTCTGGTTGTTGTTTTGGTTGCAGTGTATCTCGCCCTCCGTCCTCTGATCAACCTGCGTTATGTGTGGAGCAAGGTTCCCGGCTGGCAAGACGGCCGCCGGTGCTCAGACAGCGACAGCAGGACGTCTGTCTCGCTCAGACGCCCGTCACCCTGACCCCTCCAAGGGCTAACTTACAGACAGCAAATGGGGGTGCAGGATGGAGGACAGCAGGACGGCCGCGATCGCGCAGGCCGCGAGTCTTGAGTGCCAGGGGCAACCCAGGGAGGGCACGGCCTGGCAGGGGTCGACTGGCGGCTCAGGGCCGCGGAGGGGAATGCAATCTCGAGGAGAGGGAGTCCTGTGCCCCCCGTGTCTGGATGGCGTGCAACAGGTGGTAGGGGCAGGCCCGGCGTCGGACTATCGACGACGTGGGGATCGCGGGCTATCTGACCGCGCCTGGGCGAGGAGGGAGCCAATGGTATGATCAGGCACGGAGGCGGGACAGAGCAGGAGCCTGGAGGACGAGTGTTGCGGAGAGGTTAGTTACTATTCAATTGGACTGGGTTTTCAGGAAGATAAGAAAGAAACCAAAGCTGCAGGAACTCTCTCGCGACAGCAGATGAGAGCCCATTGGCTTTGCCATGGAGGAATTGCCGTCCGTCAAAGGGACGTGAAGCTAAATATGGAAGCTTCCCGTGGAGAATGGGCGGATGCAGCCCTGGTTCCAGGTCGGCCGTCGAGCAAAATCTTGAAACAATCGACGATCAGTTAATATTAATAGCGATTCCCGGTCCCTTGCCAGTCCCCTTTGGTGCCCTGCGTTGCACTTTTGGCGAGCAAGAAAAAAAAAAAAAATAAAGCTTAGTTGTGGAACAATAGGA
>JGI26058J51888_1000527_pt1 | contig 20422 bp, 32 predicted proteins | sample HigsolmetaSP110D_FD_51888 | JGI IMG/M metagenome (IMG submission 51888) | reverse complement strand
GGGGGGGGGGGGGGGGGGGGGGGTTCCAGTTACATAGACAACTGGGGGAATGGGCTTAGACGGGTAGATGAGGGTATGTGTGGGCTGAGGCTGGATGGTGACTAGATGTGAGGAGGAATAGAAGGTTGGCTGTACGCTCGTGGGACCAGCAGAGCTGCTGCTGCCACCACCAGTAGAGTGAGAAACACAGTAATAGTAGTCCAACCAGACCCCATTTGCACAGTCGGTGCCAACATCTGGGTTCCGATCCTCAAAATCGGAGGCAGAAATACCGTATGCCTGTTCAATGCTGTAACAAGAATTGCCACTCTGAACACGATAGAACTCTGTGCATCCAGGAGCCATATTGGCTGGATATGGGGTAGGTGTGACAACCGTAGGAGCGGTGCCCGAGGCGACACCAACACCTTTTTTAAAGCATGAAAAATGTCAGTCAATTCGAGTTGCAGTTTACCAATTTAGATATATCCAGGATGAGACACGTAAAGCAACATAGCATGAAAGAAAGAAAGAAAGAAAGAAAGAAAGAGACTCACAGTAGTACTCATTCAACCACAAACCACTGCAGTCAGATCCTACAGCCGGGTTCCAGGCTTCAAACTGAGATACACTTATGCCGTAGGCTGAGGCAATAGATGCGCATGTATCACCAGAGACAGCCTGATAGAATGACTTGCAGTTAGAGACCATTCCTGTCTGGACAGCGGCCGGAGTAGTGACTGTCGTTGAGGCCCCAGCGGCAGTAGTGGTGACACCCTTAGCAATGCTGGTATAATCGGTGCTGATAACGGGAAACAGCGTCTCAGTACCAGGAAGGGTTAGAATAATCAGAGGCGGTTGGACGCTCTGCTCCGGAATGAAGACACCGCTGGAGGGGGCAGAAGAAGCAATGGTCACAGCCCAGAAAGGAACCTCAGTAATAGTAAAGTCAGCTACAGGGATTGTGGTCGTTTTAGTGTATGACTCCGTCAGAGCTGGAAAGCAGTGAGGTGGTCAAATCTGGCCAAGTAATGGTGAAAGTGGCGGACAGCGGGAATGGCGGGAGGATGAAGGTACACGGAGCGTGGCAGGAGACTTGTTGAGTATCATTTGTCCAGAGATCGGGGCCGATATAGACATCACCTTCCCCTTGCTCGGGGAAGAGGCCAGTCGAAATGGACAGCGCTCCTGACGAGAGTTAACTTCTGACAGCGATTGCGTGAGATTTTTAATACATACGAGTCAGAGTTCCTTCGAGGTCCTGATCAACTGCCCACACCATGGTTCTAGCAAAAAGAGATTGTTAGCTAGAGCTAAATTGGTGTCAGAGTAAGAGAAAGAACACATACCCTCCTAGGCACCTGGAGTTGGCGTAGTCCAGTTTCATCATAATGGTCTCGGAATCATCATATGCGACCCACTGGTTGTTATCATAGACAGAAATTTTGACAGCTGCAACAGAATCGAGTACAACCTGCGGGCTTCTTGAGGAGTCTTGGACAATGTTGGCAATCTCTGTGTATGAGAGCATTCCCTCAGTCTGGGAACATGGCCCCGGGTTACCTAATGGATCATGGTTAGTACTATATCACAGATATGAAATATCTATGGGATTTTGAGAGGGAAAAATAGACACAAATGTATACTCACCTCCAGCAGTAAAGGGACATCCGGGAGCAGTACAGGAGGGGTCGGACAAAGTGTAGCCTAGATGAATATGACTTAGATTGCGAATCATAGATAGTCAATCCAACAGAGGAAGATCATACTGCGTCCGTAAAAGCCGAGACCAAGATTGACCTGGCTAGGGTCAATACCATTGTGCCACAACAGTGCTAGACCCTGGTCAATCATTGTGAGGTTGGTGCTTGCATAGACATAAGGTCCAATATCGTTCACTTCGGCATCCCACGTGCCGTAGATATCATAGGCCATAAAGTTAAACTGGTCATATCAGTGATCCATCATGGAGGACGCTCATCATGAATGCTAACAAGGCTCACCCAATCAATAGTCTTAGCAACGTTGACAATATCAAAGTACTGCATGTACCAGTAGGAGCTGGGCAGAGTGATAGAAAGGCCATATGAACTGCCCAGAGCAGACCGCAGATTCTGAAGAAATGTGACGAAATTGCTGTAGTCGGCAGAGTTGCCATTCCGGTCTGCGGCTCCAGGGTATTCCCTGAAATATGGAAGTGGTTAGAGCAACTTATTCTTACAGCATAAAAGGCTCAATGTAAGACTCACCAGTCAATGTCGACACCACCAAAGCCGTATTTCTCTAGGAAGGATAATAGTGAGTTAAAGAACTGGTTCTGGGCTGTTGTCGAGGCAGCTAGGTTGGAGAAGGTCGTGGCAGTTGCACCAGGATCATTCATGGCCCAGCCACCGATAGAGACCCAGGTCTCAACACCGTACTCCTTAAGAGCAGTAAAACGGGCATAAAGATCTGTCTGATTGGTCTCCATTGGGGCCAACTCAAAGGTGTCTGGGTCAATGTACAGGAAGGCAAAATTCAGGTGAGTGTAACCGCCCACAGGGATCTACAGATGGTCAGCCTCCTGTAGTGAGTACGATGAATATATATACCTCTTCTGGAGTCATTTCTGAAAATGCAGTTAGCGAGCAAACTTGAATTTGGATGAGGGACAGTATTTACGTTCGCAGCTGTGGTCCAGATTCCATGCTTCATAATATCCAATCCGGCGCGCAGTTGCTGAGGATCCATCACAAGAAGGAGCAGTCCACGTTGTAGTACCACAAAAGTCACTTGATGTACCACCTGCAGATGAACTATTAAGATCTGTTTAATCCAGAATCGGGCCACACATGCTTACAGAAGCCATACTGACTGCAACAGACATTCAGGGGACATGTCTCGGGCAGGGAGTAGTTCGAGCCTAAAAATGCAAAAGTTAGTCTGTTTATACAGTTCCTGTTTTCTTTTATTTGATATTGTCTCGCAAAGAAGCAGGAGAATTCTGGTAATCACACACCCCAGACAGTCCCCCAGCCAGGATAGACACCCGGATCACACTCAGACTTTTGAGCGCAGGTGCCATTAGCACTGCCAGCAGCTACACAGTTAGATCCACAAAAGTCAGGACCATAACCGCAATATCCTGAGCTTGAGCAGCATCCCTCTTCACAAGGTGAATCTGCTGAACACAAGGCAGCAACCTGGGAGGCAACCTGGGAGGGGAGCAAAAGCAGCGGGAGAGCCCCGACCAGCGTCTGTGAAAGACGCATGTTAAAATGTTTCCAGTATCAATTGCCTAACAGAAATCAAAAAGATCAAGAAAAATGCTCCAGGTAGAGTGGGAAAAGAAAACAGGCCACAAGGGAGCGATTAAATACAATAGTCCCTCCGCTACTGAATCTGGCGATACTGCACCGTTTGGCAGATTCAATTCCTCCAACATCACGTAATGGCTTTCATGAGAAGACCAGATTAAGGCCCCTACTCCGTACTATAACTCAACCTTTATTCATTCAGTCCTTTGAGAGTAACCACTGGAATTCGGCACGCAGTCTTCAGCATTCCTAGCCAATTATGACTCAATTGAAGAGGCGTGAAATTTTTTTTCCCTGACTATTCTCGCCGCTAGGAATAAGTGCGAGCACCCCAAGGAAAGATGAGAAAATAAAGTGCATGCAGGTACGGAGAACTCCAGTGATGAATCTTGAAGGACTCCTAGCACGGTCCCACTGACAGGGGTGTTGATCTGATGCTGCCTTAGCAACTTCACTGCCAGCATTCTCGCCTACAGAGTAGTGATTGGCCTTGATAGGTCTAGGACGTAGGACCTCAGTGCAGCTACTAACGGAGTAAGTAGTTGTCACTCTGTAGGGTGGCATTGGAATCTGTCCCTTGCAAGTGGCACCATGCTTGGAATTACCCTCCATTTTAGATTAAGTATCTATGAACGAAACATCTGACTTTGGAGATAGCCATATCAATGTCACCAGCCAGTCATCTTTACACGGCTGATGGGAGGGAGACTGTATGCTTGTATACTGGCTGACTATGTAGCTTCAGACATTTCATGTATGATCTCTGGTGCGAATGGCTTCCTACGGGTATCTGACTCCTCGCCCAGGTGGCACAGTTCTTTGCGATAATTTCGGTTTACCATCCAAAAACAGTCCAGGATTAAACAACACCAAGGATCCACTAGGCGGTTCGGCCCGTTCGGGGTTCCCACGCTCCAAGGCGCTTGATAACCTGAAGTTACAGACGGCCCCCACTGTTCGCCGAAGCTAGAGGTTTGACTTACTCCGTAGTCTACCCAAACCCCGCCGTGTGGCGTCTACAGACACTTGAGCCGATGGATGAGGCTGGGAAAAGGATTGATGGGACGGACCAAACAAATAATGAGGACAAAATGGATCGGATTACTGATTAAAGGTGGGTGTGTATGGACAATGCACTCAAAAACCAGAAAATTACCATTCTTTCCGCTCTCTGTTTCTTGTCATCTGTTCCTTGCCCTGATTTCTTTTCCTTCCCTCCGTTGTGAGATGCGTCTCAATCGTGTGCTAGGCCTCGTCGGCCTGGCTCTGGTATCCAGCGCTGGTCTGGTCACCGCTGCACCTTATGGCGGAAAGAATCTCCTAGCAAAGCGGGCGACAGCTAATTGCGATGCTGCTCAGCTGCCAACTCTGAATGCGGGATTGATGGAGGCCAAAGCAATGGTGAAAAAAAAAATATTGTTGACAGGAGTTCTGATATGTAATATAGCTGACAGTATTATTCGACAATAACTTCAAGCAATGATCTCTCGGACTGAAGACCTGGCGACCTATCTGCGGAGAGCAACCCCAGAAAATATCAACAGCCAGTCGCCATTGCTGCGCTCAACAGGGAAGACGTTCGAATCTATCTTCGGTCAGATATACTTTGGCTACAAGGATGACCGGAATGCAGCCGGTTTGGCACGGGTACTCATCGTCCTCCGTGAGTCTTCTCCAGAGCAAAGACCAACACGACTCATGGAAGAACGCTGACATAATGATGTCTAGAATTTGCCTCAAACATGCTCAAGGGCATTGAAAACATTGCAAATGCTGATTTGGAGATCTACTGCAGCGACTTATGGCTTTTGCCCTTTGACAGAGAAGGAAATACCCGAGGTGAAATAAATTTGCGTTTTTATTCGTCTCTTTCGGTTGAGGATGCTGAGAGCTTACGAAGGACAATACTGGTATTTCGATCATCGCCCCACCAGCGGCGAAGGTGGCTGGATAGACTTCGCCAAATCGAATGGAATCTGTCGAGATGACACATCTATTCACTATGCTTGGGTCAATCCCAACATCTGGCGTACTACCACATCGGTGTTGACCCTGTATCAGGACTGGGTCACACAATGGATCACACTCTACAATAACGGAGATACTTTAACAAAGGCTGCCAGCCTAACCTTTGCGGATGGCGAGAAGAACCTCGACATGTTCTCCGGTTTCTCCCTTGGCATGGTTTTTCTCCATGAGTTGTCCCATGCCCCGGTAATCGTCGGAGATAATATTCTTAGTGAGTATTAGAGTCAATCGTTCTGCTCGTGAGGCAAGGAACACTAACCCTTGCCGAACCACACAGATGATGAAGATTGCAGTGTGGATGGACAAGTCCAATCGGCCTACGGCTGGAAATGCATCACCCATTTGGCGCAGACTGATCCTCCTTCAGCAGCCAACAATGCCGGTGAGTCCATCCCGGTCAGAAACCTCTACCAGATTGGCTAATACACGTACAAATATTGTACAGACAATTTTGCATACTACGCTGCCGGTAAGAATTTCTGCTTGCTCTTTCTTCCCGGTAACCTACTAACGCTCCCCTAGCCATGTACCTATCCAACAACGACTGGTCAACTGGCCTTTCTGCGGCACTCTAAGGAGAAGGGTTATTGTTGTTTAATTACTGAAGGGAAACACTAAACCAAAAAACGAACCACCAGCAAGTGCCCAGTTCAAGAGACTCAGATGTCAGATAGAAACATCAGCTGCAATAAGGAGGGAATTAAAGTCTGGTACTGATGGCTGAGAACTTTGAAGCAGCACAAACAAGTAAACTCTTAAAAGATATGGAGTACTTTTCGGTAAGACGAATCGCAAGAGAGAGGAATAGTAAGAATGCCAACAATTGCATGTAAAAACAATTCTTAGTGCCTCTTAACCCCTAGTCTCCTAATACCACAGTTGTGCCTACCTAATTTTGCATTCTGCACTCAGTATACGCTTTAAATGGGGGCTGAGCGTGACTGCAGTCTAGCCCTATCGAATTCCCTACTCCGGTTGATCCGGAAGGATTCCCTGGTGCACCCCATAGACAGGGAATCCGATCATTACCCGTATTTTGAGGTTGCTCGCCATGCTCACTGCCTCCCAGACGCACTTGATCTCCAAGATTGTTGATCTGTTTCTTTTGTATATCTCTTCTATCCTGCTGCTACCCATATGGGGACGTGTGGTAAAGCAATTATGCGGCTGTCACCGTACTTTAATGGTTTAGTTGAAGTCTAGTTCAGAAGGCCCCTAAGGCTTACCTAGTATTTAGTTAAGGTTGCCCCTATGTCAGCAGCTCGTCCAGACGATGATCACAATACAAGATGTCCCTATTTGAACAGCAAGAAATAGATCTAATATGAGCGTATATAAACTAATAAGTGTCTTTTGTGATAAGATGGTGCTGTTAAGCAGTTTTAAGTTTTGCTTAACAACTTTCTGCCTATTAAAAGAAGTGAATACCTCTGGAGGCACATGCAAAAGCAGCATCAAAACCCAACCCCTGCCAGGGTCCGCGTCCGTGGGGCGCACCAGGGGATGCCCACCCGGGTCATCTCCCTGTAGCTCCGTGGCCTCCACCTCAACACTTGCACTGTATTGTATTTAACAAACATTACTAGGTTTTCTTCCTCTCTAGAAATGTCAACAGTCAGCCATTAATAAGTCTTCACGAGAACCTCTAATTCACTATTGTTTCCATATGTTCTATTCCAAAGGCTATGTGTCTCCACGTCTTGCTGGTGTTTCCTATACATCGGATGATGATTATCGCCTCCCCACAATCCCGATTCTCAGTATTGTGCAGCTGAGCTTCCAACCAGATGTCAACATCCATGACGAGTCCCAGCCAGTTGCTCGACTCTGGGAGGCGTCCTTGGAATTTGTTTCCTCGATTTCTGGTTTTGTGGACCTCCACTGGGCAGTGTTGGAGCGGCAGCTGCAGGTAGTTATCGTCCTCATTCAATGGGAGAATGGCATCGCGTGGAAGGAATTCCAGTGCTCTGTGGGCTTCAGTCTTTTGCTGGGCTTTTTAACGGAAGGTTGCTTCAACCGGGCTGTGCGACTGAGCCTTCCTTCTACCTTTGCTGGTCCGGACCGCATTCTTGAGCTGGTATCGTTTGAATTCCCGTCAAATGTCTCAGCGCGTGATCGACGTCGCTTTAAGGACGAGTGGAATGAGCTGTTTGAAGATTTCTCAACAGACGATCTTCCAGAGTTAATCTCGGCTTGCGGCGGCTGGATGGAAAAGGATGAGCCCGATGAGGAACCGTACTTTGCCGGCCTTCTAGTATGGAAGAAGGCCGAGAATGACGGCCCACGTCAGTGGTCAGCGAGTACTAAGGTCAGAGAAAAAATCAAAGCATTATCCGACCAGGCGGATCTCGTCATATCTGCATTATCGGGACCCTTGCATCACGAGTCGAGAAAATCCCTCGAGGCCCATGATGGCGTTTCTCCGTCTGTCCCTGCAGGAAGTACAGCCCCTCTTCTCAACTTCCCTATTCTCAAGGTCCCTGTCACGCGCCGGTATCTTGAAAATAAAAGATTTTTCAAGAACGTCGACTTGTCTCTCAGGGAAACTGTCGAGGCTGCACAGGCCAATAAGCGCCTCTTCCCAGGTCCCTGTGGCAGTTACTTTGCCATGGGCACCATCAGCCAGTACAATTTACCGTCCATCCCTGATAATTCTGCGCCATTTGCGGTGGACGTGGTCTGGTTCCGGATGGATATGAGAAAGTCCCAGATATCTCAGGCATTCCGTGACCTGCGCATAAAAATTTTAGCTCTTCCTGAGCATGCTACAGTTCGTTGGGGCCGAGATAACGATCGTGCTGGTTACATTGATCGGATTGCCTTGCTTGTCTGTATGTAATGTACCTTTGGACGTCATCCTGGCTGCTGAGTGTCCACTCCCCTCCCCATATATATATATATATATATGTTGTTGACTATGCTGATGACCATCATAGCTTGGAAAACCTCCGACGCAAGACAAAACTCACTGCTGGAATTGCGTAAGATGGTGGAAGATTTTGCAACTGCACATTCCGGGGTCGTCCAGCCGCCATCGTTCCAAAGCTTCCATTGCTCAAACACGCTGCGCGATTGCAAGTACTTGGAACTGATATCCTTTTATGTTCCCGCGCACGAAATGAATAAGCGCGCCTTCGAGCATGCATATTGGAACTTCACATAGTTTGTCCATCCCAATCCTGCTTCCTCTTTTACGCGATGAATTACTTGACACCTTTGGCTGACATGTTCCCTAGTACAACTGGCCTTCATGGCATTGGAGGCTCGCCCGTCTGCCTACCAGCCTGCCACTGCCTGGAGGGAAGCTGGCAGGATGAGCCCGTCATGCGCGGGGAGCCACCGATCAAGACGCTGCGGTATACGGGGGTTCTTTCATGGCAGGATCCAGCGGGCCGGGAGGAATGGTACAATGACTTTGCCCGTGGAGCTAGGACTGAGTACGAGCGTCTGGGCCACATCGTCGACTGGCTGCGAACGCTGGCTGTGGGAGGCGCGGAGACGAATTTTCTGGTTTTGGAGCGGGTGGACCCGGAGATCACTGCCCGGGAGATGGCTGCACTGGGGTTGCGGCGGCGCCAGGGGAAATTGTTTTGATTTTGACCGTGTTATGCTTGGATGATTGCAAGGAGACTCAAGAGTTACTGCTTATTATTGTTGTCTGTCTGTATAAATCTGCTACCATGCGGTGTCCCGACTTCCGGCGGTGTATGCAGCTCTTCGCGGGTAACTGCATAAACTGCGCCTAGCCCTCCATCCCATCTGCAAACACGGGCACTAACATGGACTGCAGGATGCATCATGCAAGGGCGCAGCTCCCACCGATGATATTTGATATCGCGGTCTCCGCTCCGGCGTGGGTGGCTTACCTAAGCCCCGCCCGCCCCACGCCGCCGCCGCCCTAGCGCCCGCCGTTGCCCTGCGCGACGCCGTGTTGACCCATGGACAGAAAGTCTGGAGAGCCGCTCGGTGGACCGCGATCTCCAATGCATCGAGACTCCATCCGCTTGTCGTTCCCCTGCAGGCCGTCTGCTCACCAGCTGCTCCATCCTCCACCTCTCTCCCCGAGAGCTGCGAGTTTGCTTGCGGTTCTGCGGTTTTTGGTTTTCGTGTGTGTTTTGTGGTGGTTGTCGTTTCGTTGAGCCCCGCGGGAAACAATGGCGGACAGGTCGGACAGGGCGAGCCAGTACCAGATGATGGAGGAGCTGGGGAGTGAGTTCGCTGGCTGAGGGATATTGGAAAAGCATTGGTCATGCTGATTGAAGCGTTTTACAGGTGGGAGCTTTGGTACGGTGTACAAGGCGATTGACAAGACTACCGGGGAGATCGTCGCGATCAAACATGTATGATGTGTGGTTTTTAATCGACCCCTACAGATATCTATGCTGACGGGATGCGTCTCTCTAAGATCGATCTCGAATCGAGCGATGATGATATCCAGGAGATCCAGCAGGAGATTGCGGTCCTGGCGACGTGCGCGAGCCCCTACGTTACACAGTATAAAGCGAGCTTCTTGCGCGGCCATAAGCTATGGATCGTGATGGAATACCTAGGAGGCGGGTCGTGTCTTGATCTGGTAATAAGAAGCCGCTGAATGGTGCACCTCCATGGTCTAGATCGCGTGCTGACATCCACAGCTCAAACCTGGTGTGTTCAGCGAAGCCCACATTGCCATCATTTGCCGTGAACTCCTCTTCGGTCTGGACTATTTGCACCGGGAGGGAAAGATCCATCGCGACATCAAGGCTGCCAACGTTCTTCTATCACTGAAGGGGGACGTCAAACTGGCGGACTTCGGAGTTGCAGCGCAGCTCACCAACATCAAGTCCCAGAGGAACACATTCGTCGGCACGCCGTTTTGGATGGCGCCGGAAGTCATCCAGCAGGCTGGATACGACTTCAAGGCGGACATCTGGTCGCTCGGAATCACTGCGATCGAGATGATCCACGGCGAGCCGCCAAATGCCAGCACGCATCCGATGAAGGTGCTTTTCCAGATTCCAAAGGCACCGGCCCCTCGACTGGAAGGGGACCAGTACAGTGAGAACTTCAAGGACTTCGTCGCTCAGTGCCTTATTAAGGATCCTGATCGACGGCCAACGGCCAAGGAGCTGTTGAGACACAAATTCATACGAAGTGCAGGGAAGACGGAGACTCTGCAAGAGTTGATCCAGCGCAGGCGAGAGTGGGAGGCCGGAAATGGTGGTTCGGAGAAGAACGTCAGATATTACGCCGAGTCCCTGTATGTCACTGCGATGATCTGCGTTGCTTCGCAAAGCTGACTGTGGTAGGAATACCATGACACACAAAGATGATGATGATGATGATGATGAATGGGTTTTCGATACGATCAAGGCACAGACCATGGTGTTTCCAAAGGAAACGAAGAGGAACAAGAAGCCGCCCACAATTCCGCTGGAATGCCCAGACGAAGACCCATCGCGGATGATGAAGGACCTTCATATTGCGGAAACGCCCGCTCAACCCAAACATGCTGCAGATTGCACTGTTCGACGAACTCCCACATCCGATCCCTCGAAACGGACCACCAGCAAACGGCGCTCTAGTGGTGTGAAGCAGCCACTTGGCGTGGATTTGAGTTTTGGAAACAGCCCGTCTACGGTGCGTCAGTTCCGTCGCCTATCGGACAAAACGCCAGGGGAGTCTGGCCACTATCCCCATTTTGTTCCTGGAATGGACGAAAATGCCAGTCCGAAGACGTTGTTCTCGGCGGAGAGCAACAGCAAAGAGGCGGAACTGGGCCGCAGGGCCTACAGCAAAGCTGTCGGTCTGTCCTGCCAGGAAATCCTGGCAGAAACGAGTGACCAGGAAAAGCGGGAGGCAATTTCGCGACTGGCTGAGGCCTGGAGCGATCTGGAAATGATCGATCCGGAAGGTCTCTACCACATCGTGAGGTTGATGAACGAGAAACTTCAATCGTGAGTATTAGAAGATCCCCTGTGTGAATCCAGACCTTTTTTTTTACTGACTTGGAGATACTGCAGCGACCCGAAGCTTGCATCCTGTCTGCTGCCTGGCCCGCCACCATCCGAGACGCCTCAGAAGCCGAAGCTGGTTCTCGCGCAGAATAATCCGCACCTCAAGAGTCATCGACGGCGCCAATCAGCGCAGTCCGCAGAGGCAAGTCTCCAAGCCAATCTTCCGGGTCAACATGTGCCCGGAATGGAGCACACGAAGCAGCTGGCAGATGTATTATATCAGCGCTGGGCCGACGGTCTACGTATGCGATGGTCAGCCGTATGAACATGAGGCATCTGTCTCAGCGTGCCGACGGCCTGTCGAATCAGGCCCTGTGTTTCTTCCCTGCACTTTTTTTTCCTTCTTAAGGTGTTTACGCATCTGATTTCATTTTCTTTTCTTGCTGGTATATTACGACTGGAGATGGCAGATCTTCCTGCATTTTGTCTGCCCCAGTCTTTGCCATAATATGCCCTTTGTGCTGCTCCTCACTCTCGGGGCGGCTGCTTGGTGATGATACCTATCCCTAATGAGTTGCATGCGCCTATATGTCATGCCTAATTCTGGTGATCAAAAGGCTGGATTTGTGACTGCCTTTGGAGTGTTTCCGGGAAGTCCATACAGCCTGTTCCTCGGCCATTTTTGGAGTGGATATCAGAAAGAACAGGGATTTTTTTTTGTTCCTCTGCCTGTTTCATGTACAGTACTATCATGTACTATCTCCCTGGATTTTGTGTCATCTGCTGTTCACTCTGTTCTGATAGTTGATATTGCCCTCTTGCGTGTCGATTTCTGTTTTGTTTCCCCTTTTAGGATAGATACCTTTGGCTGTTACTCTGTTGAGAACGGGTCAGATGGAGGATGATGGGCAGATGGAGAAGGCATGGGCCAGAGGACGAGCCTAGCTGGTCTGGCGCGTGCGGTCAGTGTACGGATAGCAATAGAGGATGTTGCCCATCAATGGACTGTACTCTCGATGAGGACCACGCGTATAAGACACATGTCGATCGGCATAGACAATTTAAAATCGGACAGTCGAGACACGGTCAATCCTCGCCGACCCGGCGACTGCAGCTGTCTCCTTGCCAAGCTGGGCCTGTCCGAAATGACAGGCGAGATCCACGGATCAGCCCGTCCGGCTCCATCGCAGCCAAACGGCCGTGGCGGTCACTTGCATCATGACGGCGAGCGCAGGGTCCGGAGAGGCGCTCGTGCACGGCGCTCGTCAAACCGCGGTCGTTGCTGAGTGGGCGAGGCTGGAGGAGGTCGAGCCCCTGAGACGGCGAGACGTCAAGGGATGATGCGCGGCCCACCGCGTCCCCAGGCCAAGATGCTTCTCCAGGTCCGCCAGAGCGACGTCTGCTGCGTCTCGTCGTTTTCCTGTTCCTTTTCCTTCTCTTCTGCTCCCCCAGCAGGTTGGCCATGATGGTGGCTGTCATCGTCTGCTAGCTGCGTCATGGAGAACTCGCCGGAACCCGCCAGCAGCGATGCCCCGGAGACGCCGCAACGCATGTCCTCGCCGCCGACCTTCGACAACCCGCGCGCCCTCAAGCGCGCCTCGATGCCAGCGCGTCCTCCCACCGCCGTCGCTCGACACTCGAAGCGCCTGACGCTGAACTTCCCCATCAACCTGCCCACGGCTCCCATCTCGCGGTCCGAGATGGCCTCCCCGATGACGCCCGCCAGCCAATCCTCCGCCCATCCGTCCCCGATCACGCGGGCGACCACCCCGGCCCTGCTCGACGAGCTGAACGACGGCTACGACTTTCTCACCGCCATCGCGGCCCAGGAGCGCAAGGTCCTCGAGCTCCGCGAGGAGCTGCAGCGCGCCGAGTCGGAGCTGGCCACCCTGAAGAAGCAGTGGGCGTTGGCGGAGAAGACGAGGAAGAGAACCGACATCAACATCAACGTGGAGGCCCTGAGAGCGCTGCGATCCCCCGAACTGCAGTCCGGCGATGGCTCCGCCGAGAGATCCGGCGTCACCTCTCCGTCGATCGCGCAGAAGAGAATCAGCAGGGAGCTGGACCGGCAGAACCTCCTCCGGAACTTCCCCGGGGACGGAGGCACCTCCATCTCCGCCAACGGGCGGAGGGTGTTCCATGGCTCGCGGCACACGCGCACGCTGTCTCTGCTCTCGCAGGACCTGAACAAGCAGTCTCGTGATGGTGAGAATAACAACGCCAGGCCGGAGGGCCAGCGCATCGGGAGAACACCGCGGTCGGCCACCCTGCCGTCCATCGAGCGCAGCTGTGATGCCACCGCGGCCAAGGCTTCTGCGGTCAGCTCGAGCATCGCGCAGTGGCGGCGGTCCATGCCTCCGACCTCTTCGGGAGAGGCACTTCTACGTACTGGCAGGCAGATGGCGTCGGATCTGAAGGAGGGCTTCTGGACATTCCTGGAGGATATCAGGCAGGCTACGGTCGGAGAGGAAGGGATCAGCGCGACGGAGTCGAGAACTGTGCCTCCAGCATCAACCGCCCAGCGGCCCGCGCGGAGGACCGATCGCAGCGTGACTCCCAAGGCCAGCGAGCGGCCAGCGGACGCTGGTAGCAATGCGAGATCGACTTCGTCGTCGGCCGCGTCGACCAGGGAAAGGGGTGCGGGTGCGGGTGCGGCTAAATCTGGTAAAGACACAACGTCGACAGACATTTCCACGTCATTTTGGAGTGAATTCGGCGTTGATGTACCTGGGCAGAAGTCCGCGTCCAATACAACCACCACCAACAAGAACAACAACAACAAGAACAAACACGCAGAAAGTATCCCAAGCGAGAAGAAAGAACAAGCAGAGTCGAACCTCATAGACATTGACGACAACTGGGACATGTGGGATACACCCCAGCCGAGCAACAACAGGACGCACACGCCCTCCGCGAGCAGCTCGACCATCGGGTCCAAGCGGGATCAGTCCCCGGCGACCCAGTCGAGCAGTCCCAGGACTAGCACCAGGTCAGTCGTCCTCGTCAACTACCTGCTGTCATCATACCTGTGTGACAGTTTCTGACGGAGAGAGCAGTTTTGGGGACTGGAATCCGACCGACACCGACTCTGTGCCCGACACGAGCGTGTCGGATGGCATCCCCTGGCCCGCCCTGACCGCCAAGTTCAGTCCCTCGAAGATCACGCAGACGGCGTCGAGTCTGGTGGCCGAGTGCCTCTCTCCGTCGGCGGAAACGAACCACAATGACTTCTCGCAGTGGGAGGACAGGAGAGGCAAGGCAGACTGAGACTAGCCGCTCTGCCGCGTTTCTTCGAGATTTCCACGCCATCTTTGACTTTTACGATCTTATCTGCACATATATACATACATACATACATAGAGTTCGCAAGCTACGTGCATGCACACATACATTATACATGTACGCGATGACGTATGACTTGAGAGTTGGCGCCTGGACGGGTGGGCCTGGATCGAATTGCACCGGACTGGCTCGGGAAATGGAACGGATAGATGCGTCCCTGATGTTGCTGTGTTTATATAACTTTTTGCTTCTCACTTTTGTTTTCGGACGACTGGTTTCTTTATGGATTCTTTTGGATAAATTACCGACCTTTGGAAATTCTTCTTGTTCGCTTCTTGGTGTGTGGTTATCTTGATGAGGTTTGGATGTATTTATATTCATGCTTCTCTTCTTGATATGTTTATACTTCATACGAGGGCTTTGCTTTGGAGATACTCCGAATGCTAGAACGTCTATGTGCGATGCTTATAAGGGATAATTCGCTTGCTACTTTGCTAACGTCGTTGGCAGTAAAGTATGCAATCTTGACACCAACCCCGGATAGAAGAATATCTGGGGAGTAAGCTACCCACGTGACCACGGACGGCCGCGTGGCTCCGCCCGCCGGTCGTAAAAATAATTCTGCCGCATCGCCGCCTCCGCAGCAGGTCCGCCGTCTACTTACTGCATATCCAGCTCCGATACTCGACGTCGGTTTCTGCGCGTCGAGTCTCCTCCGCGCCGGCTGTTAGCGCTCAATCTCCGCTTCAAGGTTGTGCGCTAAAATATAACCGGAGCTCTATTGAGCTTCAAGTCGCTGCGAGGGCGTCCGCTTAGTGATTCCGGAGCCGAAGAGCTTTCCGAAGCAGCTCGCGATCATGAACAACTTCCCGGGAATGACCCCACCCCTGGGGGGGCTCGGTGGTGGCATGGGAGGCATTCCAGGCGGCGCTCCACAGGGGATGAGCGAGCAGGAGCTGCGGATGATCAAGGCTGTAAGTTCTTTTAACCTTGCTCAATTTATCCAACTTGTATGTACTGTACATGCGGAACCGAGTTGCTGACTTTTGGATTAATTAGATGCACGCGGCGATGGAATCCTGCCCCGTCAAGACGGTCATCTCGGGAACGATGGGGTTCGGCCTGGGTGGCCTGTTCGGGCTGTTCATGGCTAGCGTATGTCTCTCTTAGCCCATTCCTTCAACTACCTTATTCTGACAACTGCATGATACTAACACGATACGACACTGCAGATGTCCTACGACACCCCCCTCACCCCGCAGGGCCGCGAGATCGCCTCCCTTCCCTGGCGCGAGCAGCTTCGCCGCGGCTTCAAGGACATGGGCCAGCGCTCGTGGTCCTCGGCGAAAAACTTCGGCATTGTGGGCGCCCTGTTCTCCGGCACCGAGTGCTGCATTGAGGGTCTCCGGGCCAAGAACGACCTCGCGAACGGCGTCGCCGCGGGGTGTATTACGGGCGGAATCCTGGGCGCCAAGGGGGGCCCTGGGGCCGCGGCCGCCGGGTGCGTCGGGTTCGCGGCGTTCAGCGCGGCGATTGATGCGTATTTGAGGATGCCGCAGGAGGAGGATTGATTCTTGTCCTTTGTCTACCTAGATATTCTCGCATGAGGGGGATACATGCTTTTGGAACGAGAGGAAAAGGAAAAGAAGACGGGATTCCCTGCAGAGGATATCTTTATGGGGGATATATTTGTGACTCGCGACCATATGCGCGAAAGTCGGGATGGGATGACTCTGATTACGGTCTGTCGGTCATAGACTACGACTGGGACGGCGTTTTGGGTGTTGATCTGGGATTATAAAAATTTCGGCCAGCATTGCGGGCGTTTGTTTTTGCGTGTTTCTGTCTTCCTTGAACATTGATCATGGCTGACGACTGCTTGTCCACGGTCTGCCAGATGATGGCTGTACTGTACCATTCTGGATGCAGTGTGATACAGCATTGCTGGCTAGCTAGTTAGCATTATTGGGCCGCAATGCCATGCATGGTCATGGTTCGAGTTTCCTGTGTACAATACCATCATCACACGGCGAGGTGTCGCACATGCTTGGTTTGACCAAGGAAACTGGGCTAGATAGATGGAGAGAAGATTTCCTTGCACCTACACCTACTGTACGTATACAGCTACAGGAATGGGATGGGGTACTCCCTTGGAGTCTATGAGTATTTTTTTTTATTACATTTGAACTCGCAGCTCGTGTTGTCGATCGATTGACTGATTGATCGGTTGAATTGACTACTCCGTACTGACTGAACTGCCTTTTCGTCACGGAGTCATGGAATGCAGGTAGATATAGATATAGACATGGATACCGACATGCATGCGTGTCCTCGAGATCGTAACATGATATTATTTATCAATTCGTTGATGGCCTCGTATGTATGTACAGTACATGTACGACTTGGACTTCAAACGGTTTCACTCACAATGCAATGTTGATCGTATCACATCATATTCATATCAGCTGATGCATCCCAGTTCAGTTTAGTATGATCATAACGCAGAAGAAGATCCTGTTTTGTTTTTGCAGCAGAACTGAGGACCGAGATCCGGGTTCTGAGACCTTCCAATCAATCCTGTCCTTTTCGGAACCTCTCTCCGCCCGTGCGGGGATATCTCCAAGTATCTGCCATTTATCATGCAGGCGATACAGAAGGTTGAAGATTGTGATTGTTCTCCGGCACCGCATGGTATGGGCCTCTCTTCTCTCTCTCTCTCTCTCTCCCCCTCCTCCCTTCACGCTCTTATAAACAGTTGTAGCTCGACTCAACAGCAGGCAGGTGATGATCAGGTCAGGTGCTCTGAGTGTGTGTGTCAGGCTATACAGTATAGTATATCACACAAACACAGACACAGCGTCTATTGTTGACCAACCAAACCCATCATCAGGTTACGGTGTCTTATCTCAGCATGCAAGTCAGTGGTCGCAAAAGATATATCCCCTATCCCCCCTTATACTATTGGCTGCCCGCGCTGTGCTCTGTGGAAAGTGGAGTTGCACACGGTCAATTAGGTAACTCACGTTCCGATAAGGTTTGTGTGAAGCATTCTACTTACCAATGACTGATGTACTGTACAGTAGTAGGTTGCCAAAACATTTGGTTAACAAGGGGTCCCTTGCTTAGTGGCTTCGGCAGATTGCTATTTTACACTCGGGTGATTTTGAAGCTATTGAAGGGTAATTATTAGGCACTATGTTAGGCAACAGACCCTAAGCTAAATCAGTCTGTCATCACAATAATAAAAACGGAAGAAGCAAGTAGGTTTGTCTTGGGCCGGGGGCCCTTGTTTAACAAAAGTTTTGGCAACCTACTGTATGCTATGCTTACCTACAGACACTTCAGTGTGTATTGCTTCTTTTTTCTTTTTTCTTGCAGTTTGCTACGTGGTCACTCGATCCTTGTTTCTTGTCTCATGATGGATTGAGATGAGCTAAGATGAAATGGATCGCATCGATCCCATCCGTCGAACTCCCGTATTTGCTAATATTATATTATATCTTATACACCGCCTGACTACCTACCACCATGACTCCTGACTCCTGAGCCGGGGGCGGACCGTCCCTATCTCTATCTTGCTAGGTACAATACGTACTTATTGGGGCTCTTGTTGACTGTTGACTGTTGATTAGGTGCGGCGATATGTGGTTCTGTGGCGGCTGATGACGTATGAGGCACCTAGTATACTTTATACTTCCATCCATATCGGGCCGATATAAGCTAACTCCGACGACAGACAGATACTTCTGCGAATTGAGCTATATTGTTGAGACTTCCTTGGCGGAGAGTTTCTCGTCCGGGATGTCTGCGTCTGCGACGGTGAGCTTTGCTGGTTGTCGTTTATATGGGGTTTATATTTATTTGTATTTCGGGTCTGGTATGGAGGGTTGAGCTAAGCTGATAAGATATGATATATGATAATGATGCATGGATGGATATATAACAGGCTGTGCGAACGGAGTATTCGGTCGAGAAGCCTCTAAACCGGGAGCCGTCTGTGAAGAGGCTTGTTGCGAGGTATGTTCTACCCCTCCTTTTTCACTTCATTATATATATCCCGTCAAATAATGGCAACATTATAATGAACGTACTGCACCAGCTTCCTCACCCCCGCTGACGCCCTCTACGACCGCAACCACGGCCCCATCCCCCTCCTCTCCGCCGACGCGCACACCGTCGCCGTCTCCGGCCTCGTCTCGAACCCCTTGACTTTGTCCATCGCCCAGCTCCGCGCCGACTTCCCCCAGCACGAGCTCGTCTGCGCGCTGCAGTGCGCGGGGAACCGCCGGCACACGATGCGCACGCTGCTCAAGGAGGTCCAGGGCATCGACTGGCTGGATGGAGCGGTCATGAACTGCAAGTGGAGGGGGCCGAGGCTGCGGGATGTACTCAAGAAGGCTGGCGTACAGGAGCGGGAGGGACTGCATGTCGCGTTCGGGTGCCACCAGGTCCCGTGTCAGGAGGACGACTGGTTCGGGGGCAGCGTAGAGCTGGAGAGGTGTCTGCGGGAGGAGGGGGAGGTTATTCTGGCGTTGGAGGTGAGTTCCTGTTCTATCACTTCTTATGCTCATGCGTATGTATGCCATCTTGATACTAACGAACTACCAGATGAACGACACCCCCCTCCCCCCGGCCCACGGCCACCCCGTACGCGTCGTCATCCCCGGCGTCGCGGGCATGCGCTGGGTCAAATGGCTCGACCGCATCACCGTCCAGGAGACCGAGTCCCCCAACTTCTACCAGCGGCGGGACTACAAGATCCTGCCCTCGGACGCCGTCGACTCCGAATCTGCCGAAAAGTACTGGGATACGGTCCCCGCCATGTGCGAGACGCCGATCAACTCGGTCGTCGCTGTCCCCGAAGACAACGAGACCGTCACGCTCCCGCCCTCGGGGAAGATCGAAGTGAAAGGGTACGCCATCCCCCAGGGGGACCAGGGCCCCGTGGTCCGCGTCGAGGTCTCCGGCGACGGGGGCAGGACCTGGGTCGATGCCCAGCTGCTGGTGGAAGGTTCAGGTTCGGCGGATAGCAAATGGTGCTGGGTGCTGTGGAGGGCGGAGGTTGCGGTCTCCAGAGGCGAGGGGAGGGAGATCCTCAGCCGCGCGACGGACACGGGGGGTAATACGCAGCCGGTGCACTCGCCGTGGAACCTGCGTGGGGTGGGGTATAACGGGTATGGGGCATCGAGGAGGTTGGTTGTCGTTTAGGTAGTCTTTTTTTTAGGCAGAGGTTCGTCAATCATTATTTTTGAAGTAAAAAGGCTCTGCGATTCGATGCAGAATATTTATTCTTAATTTATTCTTACGGAACGAAATATTATAAGTACGTCACGGATGAGGGAAACACGAACACAATTTGAAATGAGATGGTGTGATTGAATCATCACTATATAGAGGTTCTTAGCTTTAGAGATGTTAGCATGGGCACAGCATGTATATCTAATCCATAATCCATGTATACTCTCTCCCTGAACCTTGGCATGATGCTCTGTCATGGACTGAATTGAATTGAAAAAAAAAAAGAAAAAAAAGTACATTACAAGCCACCCGTTATAAGATAAGGAGAAGATCGCTCAGTACATGCACATGTACTGTACTGCACACTACATACCACTACTTAGTAAGTACATACCTATCCCTACAAAGAAAGACACCCCAAAAAAAGTACACTTGAAAACCGGAGAAATTACACCCGAATCTGACACGATGCCATGACATGACAATGACATGACATGACATGCAGACTTGGCACCAGTGCACGGAGCACCTATTGTTACAAAGGCATCTCTAGATCCTAGTTGGAAGAAGGAATTACTTATTTCCGGACAGTCATGTGACTGGATCAGTGCGATCAATTCTTGGCATACTGATCCAACTGATCCGGGGATCAGAGGATCAGTT
>JGI26058J51888_1000524_pt1 | contig 20623 bp, 16 predicted proteins | sample HigsolmetaSP110D_FD_51888 | JGI IMG/M metagenome (IMG submission 51888) | reverse complement strand
CCCCCCCCCAACCGGCGGTCCTGCGGTTCCCTCCCCTCCGCCGTGGTCACGACCATCATCAGTGCGATTCGCGGCCATCCTCCATGGACTGCGCTAACGTCGCCGCAGAAGTTCCGGCAGATGCAGGAGCAGGGCGTCCGCCATGACGACCCCGAGTACCTCAAGGCCCACAACCTGCTCGCCGCTGTCCAGCGCCAGCAGGCGTATCAGAAGCAGAGGCAGTTCGCGCAGCAGCAGCTTCAGGCTCAGCAACGCCAGCAGCAGCAACAACAACAGCAGCAGCAGCAGCAGAATGGCGCTGGCCCTGATGCCGCCACCAACGGCGTTCATGGTAGGTTTCACACCGCCGCGTCCGATTGAAGATGTTCCATCGTGCTAACAGCCGCGTTCACTTCAGGTCGAAACGGCTCCGTCTCTTCTTCTGGTGCTGCTCAGGATTCGAATCCTGCTGTGGCCAGTGGTCAGTCAGTCCCCGCGGGGCAGACACCGACGCCAGCTCAGAAAGGCGCCCCCGTCGCCACGAGCAGCTTCTCTCCGGAACAGCTTGCTACGCTGAGAAACCAGATCCTCGCGTTCAAGCTGTTGTCCAAGAACCTTGCGATCCCACAACGCGTCCAGCAGCAACTCTTTGGACCCAAGAAACCACAGCCCGCAACTCCTGCGGACAATGTCGCGGCAGCAGAAAATGTGCTCGAGAGCGCAGCTCAAGGTCGCAATGATCAGCCTGCCGACTCGACTGAGAAGAGCACGCAGCCCAAGAGTTTCTACGAGACCTTCCAGTCTCCCTATGATTCCTTGGCCAAGTCCATCAGCTACACGGATCATTCGCTTCGTGCCAATCGGCTGCGCATCCCTAGCCTGATGCCAACCGGCATTGATATCGAGCAGATCCGGGAGGAGAGAGAGATGCTGTTGTACAACAGGATCAATGCGCGAAAGGCCGAACTGGCTAAGCTGCCTGCCAACCTTGGCGTATGGGACACGAGCAAGAGCGACGCACCCAACGGCGATGACTCGCTGAAGCTCAAGGCTCTGATTGAGTACAAGATGCTGAATCTTCTTCCCAAGCAGAGACTCATCCGCAGGCAGATTCAGAATGAGATGTTCCACTTTGACAACTTGGGTATGACTGCAAATCGTTCGAGCCACCGTCGCATGAAGAAGCAGTCCCTGCGGGAGGCCAGGATCACCGAGAAGCTTGAGAAGCAACAGCGTGACGCACGGGAGACCAGGGAGAAGAAGAAGCAGTACGATCAGCTGCAGGCTATCCTCAGCCATGGTGCCGAGCTCCAGAATGCTGCCAACCAGCAGCGTGCCCGGATGCAGAAGCTGGGACGCATGATGCTTCAGCATCACCAGCACATGGAGCGCGAGGAACAGAAGCGCATTGAGCGGACCGCCAAGCAGCGTCTCCAGGCTCTGAAGGCAAACGACGAGGAGACGTACTTGAAACTCCTTGGACAGGCCAAAGACTCTCGTATTTCACACCTGCTCAAACAGACAGACGGATTCCTCAAGCAGCTTGCCGCTTCCGTCAGAGAGCAGCAGCGCAGCACTGCCGAGAAATACGGAGAGGATGAGCGTGTATACGACACAACAGAGAGTGAGGGCGACAGCGATGAGGAAGGCGGAGGACGAAAGATCGACTACTACTCTGTCGCTCACCGGATCAAAGAGGAGATTACGGTGCAGCCTTCTATCCTGGTCGGTGGCACATTGAAGGAATATCAGTTGAAGGGTCTCCAGTGGATGATTTCGCTTTACAATAACAACCTCAACGGCATTTTGGCAGATGAGATGGGTCTTGGAAAGACCATTCAGACAATCAGTTTGATCACCTATCTCATCGAGGTGAAGAAGAACAACGGCCCATTCCTGGTCATTGTGCCTCTGAGTACCCTCACCAACTGGAACCTCGAGTTCGAGAAGTGGGCCCCGTCCGTGACAAGGGTCGTCTACAAGGGGCCGCCAAATGCACGAAAGCAGCAGCAGGCCGCTATCCGACAAGGCAACTTCCAGGTTCTGCTCACCACTTACGAATACATCATCAAGGACCGGCCGATCCTGAGCAAGGTCAAATGGAACCACATGATTGTCGATGAAGGTCACCGCATGAAGAATTCTCAGTCCAAGCTGAGCAGCACATTGACTCAGTACTACACTAGCCGCTACCGCCTGATTTTGACGGGAACTCCGCTGCAGAACAACCTTCCCGAGCTGTGGGCTTTGTTGAACTTCGTCCTACCGAATATCTTCAAGTCGGTGAAGTCATTCGACGAGTGGTTCAATACTCCATTTGCCAATACCGGAGGGCAGGATCGCATGGAGCTGACCGAAGAAGAGCAACTTCTCGTGATTCGACGTCTGCACAAGGTCCTTCGGCCGTTCTTGCTAAGACGTCTGAAGAAAGACGTCGAGAAGGACTTACCAGAGAAGCAGGAGCGCGTCATCAAGTGCCGCTTGTCCGCCCTGCAGGCGAAGCTGTACAAGCAGCTTGTCAACCACAACAAGATGGTTGTCAGCGATGGCAAGGGAGGAAAGACCGGCATGCGTGGTCTCAGCAACATGCTCATGCAACTGAGGAAGCTCTGCAACCATCCCTTTGTGTTCGAGCCTGTTGAAGACCAGATGAATCCGGGTCGAGCGACCAACGACTTGATTTGGCGGGTATCCGGCAAGTTCGAGCTGCTTGACAGGATTCTTCCCAAGTTCCGAGCGACTGGGCATCGAGTCCTGATGTTCTTCCAGATGACCCAGATCATGAATATCATGGAAGATTTCTTACGCTTCCGTGGTCTCAAGTACCTGCGTCTGGATGGTTCCACCAAGTCGGATGACCGATCTGACCTCCTGAAGCTCTTTAATGATCCCAAATCCGAGTATTTCTGTTTCCTCTTGTCTACCCGTGCTGGTGGTCTAGGTCTTAACCTACAGAGCGCAGACACGGTCATCATCTACGACTCGGATTGGAATCCTCACCAGGATTTGCAGGCTCAGGACCGTGCGCACCGTATCGGTCAGAAGAATGAGGTTCGCATCTTGCGTCTGATCACCTCCAACTCCGTTGAGGAGAAGATCCTCGAGCGCGCGCAGTTCAAGCTTGATATGGATGGCAAGGTCATTCAGGCTGGAAAGTTCGATAACAAGTCGACCAACGAGGAGCGTGATGCGCTGCTGCGGACGCTTTTGGAAAGTGCCGAGGCTGCCGAACAGATTAATGACCAGGACGAAATGGATGATGACGAGCTGAACGAGATCATGGCTCGATCCGAAGAGGAATTGGCGGTTTTCCAGAGGATCGATCGAGAGCGAGCGGCGACCGATCCATACGGTCCAGGACATCCCCTCCCCCGTCTGATGGGAGAGGATGAACTGCCGGACATTTACCTTGCGGATGACAACGCTGTCACGGATGAGGTCGAAGAGTATGCCGGACGCGGTGCTCGTGAGCGCAAGGTTATGAGGTACGATGACGGCCTCACCGAGGAACAGTGGCTCATGGCTGTCGATGCCGACGATGACACCGTTGAGGATGCCATCGCTCGGAAGGAAGCCAGGCTCGAACGCCGCCGTGCCAACAAGGAGAAGCGCATGCGGAAGAATCAGGGGCTGGACTCCTCACCAGAACCATCTCGCGAGAGCTCTGAAACTCCCCAGCCCAAGAAGCGTCGCAAGGGGCCAGCGCCCAAGCGCAAGGCAGATGAGGCTGCCGATGAGACGCCAGCTGCCAAACGCAAGAAGGGCAAGCAGGCCAAGCCTGTTGAGACCCTGAGCCCAGAGGCCCGTGCCACCCTGCAGCAGATTCTCAATAGCGTCTACCAGACGCTCATTGATCTCGAGCAGGAGATCCCCCCAGATTCATCGGATAGCGAGGATGAGACCGTCACACGTTCCATCATCGAGCCATTCATGAAGCCACCACCAAAGTCTCAATACCCAGACTACTACATGATCATCCAGAATCCGATTGCCATGGACATGATCAAGAAGAAGATCAATCGCGAGGAGTATCAGAGCTTGAAGGAGTTCCGTGACGATATCCACCTTCTCTGCGAGAACGCGAGAACCTACAACGAGGATGGAAGCGTTCTGTTCAAGGACGCAAACGACATCGAGGTAAGTTGAAGCGCTCGCCCTCATGCTTTCCATACGTGCATATGCTGACCGCAGTGTAGGCAACGGCCGTTGCAGAACTGAAGAAGCACGTCGAGGCTCATCCGGAGTTTGCGTTTGAAGGGTTGGAATTCTATCCTGCAGATGGCCAGTCCACGGCTGCTGTTTCTGGCGCGGAGACTCCGGCCACGTCGGGGCAGCCAAGGCTGAAGCTGACCTTCAACAATGGCAATAGCAGCAACAAGGATAGCTCCAGTGCTACCAACGGGGCTAACAGTGGCGCTGCGAGTGATAACGAGTGAGATGTTGGTTTGGAAACCGTGCCACTCACAGGCTAATTTTGCCTGCGATGGTCTTTCCACCCTCGTACATGGAACCCTGCGAGCAGGTTTGCACTGTTTTCGGCATCTACTTCGTTTCTCTGTTTCTTTATTTTGATCATCAGGGAGGCGTTATGTGAGTAGGAGACAGGCCATGGGTTGACGGTTGGCGGCTACGGCGGATGCCGAATTCATTTGAAAATGAGGAAATCATTACTGTTTTTCCACCACTAGGCATTACTAGATCAGAGAAGATCCATCTAGTTGCTTCATGTGTTCATTTGCGGCTTCCCTCTTCTCTTCAGATGTTGTGATGTTTGATGTATTACTTGAACTTGCTTGGGAGGCGTTTTCGGAATGGGACCAGATTCTTCCGAATGGGGTTTTCTCTTGAGCGCTTCTTCCCGTTGCTCGTACTGCACTGCAGCTCACCACTCCGCGGCACCCGTCGGCTCCCATCCACCTAGGCCTTGCTACTTAAGTGAGTCACCAGCGCTGGTGTGCGTGCGTGCATACGTGCTCAGCCTGGCATCCCAACATCCCTGTGAAGGTGCTGGCAGAAGTGGCTCTATTCCCCCTCTCCCTGTTTCATATTACCTGAAAGATCTTTCCCCGAAAAAAAAATTGATGTATGTGTATGTGAGAAACGAGAGCAATGGATCTTAATTGGAATCGAGAATGGGCTTGGTGGTTTGTTTAATACATGTAGCTGCGGACGATTGAATGTTAGCTGTGAATGAGAATATTGAGTCTTTAGTATCTGCTTGGTACTGTGTTATAGCAATCGTTGTCATCTTAACTGATAAAGATGCTACCAGGGAGAAAGAATGTGATGGATGAAAAGTGTGGAATACTAGTATTATTTCGAAGGTTCTTGTACAGAGTAGAGACAAAAAAATAGAGCACTGTATTCTTTCCAATACTGTTTTTATTCCGATCTTCTACACAAGCTCATGGCACAGAGGTATATGATGATAAATAACCCCTTTCGATGAATTGCTTGCTAGCTACACCTGCACTGCACTACAAAAAAAAAAGGTAAATAAAATGGGGCAAATCTCCAGTTTCGAGGGGAAAAAAGATGGCAAAGCTGACAAGAGTGGGATTCGAACCCACGCCCCCTTTCGAAGATCAGGAACCTTGCAACCTCTTTTTGCAGAGGGCAAGTATTAAGGTTTGAACTACCTTAACCTGACGCCTTGGACCAACTCGGCCATCTTGCCTTGCTTGCGATATGTTCTGGCTCCTGTTGTTTTTTGAGCGGCCGCGTCCCTTGTGCCTACTCTGTACAGTACACAGTGAGGGTGTTGCCGGGCTGATCGCCACAACTGCCAGACATCATTTATTATTTTGCTTTATTCTCTGGGCGTTTAACATTGTGTGCACTATTCTGCATCTTTTTTGATTCTTGAGATGTGGATTTTGTCACCTGAATTTTGCAGGGTATGATGTTTCCTTTTACACTGTAGCTAAGATCTGTTCTCATTCTGGGCTTTTTTTAACAGGCTTTGTGGACAACTACAGTATACTAATATACTCTGTAGGCGTCGGGCAATATGCTCATTTCATTGTTGATCGATTGTAGTCTTACGACCCGAAATCACATTGCTCAGGCTTGAAGAGTTTGGTGACTTGGAAATGTTACCAGGAATTTTTTTTATATATATCCTGTTGCTATCATCAGCTTCAGGAAACAACACATAGCCTCACACCATTGTAACTTAGAGCCATTCTTTTCAACAGATGGCATATGTATCCAAGAATAAAAAATATAATAATTTCCGACATCGTAATGCTATGTTGATGTTGTTCGTCTGAGCTCAGCTGGAGCGAGCTCGCGACCAGCCACCAGCAATAATATAACATGCCGGCCGTTAGACACTCAGTCATGTGATATCAAACAACACCCTATCTATCCGTTTACCACCCGTTATTATGCGCGGAACATTCCTACCCCATGGTCCGATCTTTCCACCCTCCAAGCGACCGCAGATGCCAGAGAAGCGGTGAGGAATTCGCTGGCACAGTCAAGCGCTAAGAAGGGGCCATGGCAACCAGGCCAGTGCAGATAGCACGAGACGGCTTCTCGAGCGGATCGCCCATCCTGTTTTCCCCTGGAGGGGTGGTGATATGTATGGCCCCTGGCCAGCTGGCATCGGAACGGTGATCTAAGCATGAGATGCAGGAAAAAGTTCTTGGAACAGCCGAGAGTGTTGCGGGCTCTGCCTTTTGTCGGTCAAGGGGAATTTGAAGAATAATACGGTGTAGAAAAGTCGGGACGTTGTTGACTAGGCAACTTAGTCTACTTTTACTCATGCTGGAAAAACCAGGCTGAATAGCCTGAAGTATTATTGACTAGCGAAACTCCGCAGCAATGCCGTGGGACAGACAGACAGACAGACAGACAGACAGAAGAGCGGATTCGACCTTAACTCTGCGGAAGCCAATAGGTTACCGGGTTTGGATGTTCCGATTATCCAGCTCCTTTTCCTTGTGGGCCAATTCACCGTACTACCCAAGTCTCCAACGACAGAACTACTGCGTCCTGATCCGTCTCCTGGCCCCAGTAGCTGCTTAGCAATGAAAAAGAAAAGCTACGGAAGCAGTTCCGGGAGTTTGGTAACGTATCGGGTTTCGATGGGAAGAGTTGACCGCCGACGATCAAAACGTGGATCTGAGCATGCATGGTCCCTATCGATCATTTTTTAGACTGTATCAAGACTCGATGCATTTCAACGTGCAATGTCAAAATGCCGAGTCGGTGTACACCGTACCACTGCGTAGCTGGCGGAATACAGACTGTTAACTGCTGAGGAGAGAAGAAAAAAGCCACATGTGGAGCTGGGTGTAGTTATTTTTAGACGACTTTTTTTTTCTTTTTTCTTTTTTTTTTCCCTTCACTCTGTGAGCCCCAGCCTCCAGCTGCTCCTAAGAGGTATCATCCAGCGGTCACGATCGTTCCTGGAGGAGGAGCGGAAACCATATCCGCTTCGAGAATCTATCCGACGGACACAAGGCATTTGAGGGGCCGTACAACGCAGCTAAAAAATAGCACGGTGGCCCATCCATTCTGGAACGCTCAAGCCATGCACGACGAACGCCTACTAAGGTAGGGAAGCTCCAGTGCTTCAATGCCGGAGCTGTCTTCTAAGCGGTGGAGACCCGGACATGGACGAATCGACGATACGTCATGGACTGCACGTGACTCGGCGCACCGTGCCTGTTCTCCTGCTGAAGCTCCCTAACAAGGCCAGCGTTTCCTTTACCCATCTCGCTACTTATCCAGGTTGACCATCCTCCGACCGCAACAAACCCGCCCGTTATCCCATCCCAATCCCCCAACATATAATATAGGACTTTTGCAAAGTTCCTTTCAGATCAAAGACACAAATTAAAAATGGCTACCTTCCAGGATCGTGCTCAGCACAGCATAGCCCAGCTCGACAAGGAGGTTCGTTCAAGTTCCTTGCGTGATTCCTGAGGAATTCCCGGCAAAACTGACGATGGAAAAAACGACAATAACAGCTGTCCAAGTATCCCATCCTCAACCAACTTGAGCGGCAGACCTCTGTCCCCAAGGTTTATGCGTTCCTGGGCGTCGTTGGCGTCTACTTTTTCCTGGTCTTTTTCAACATCGCGGGCGAGTTCCTCGTTAACTTTGCGGGATTCCTCATTCCCGGGTACTATTCCCTCCAGGCGCTCTTCTCGGCGGGTAAGGCGGATGACACTCAGGTGAGTTGATTGAGATGGCTGCTGCCTGCTGTTCCGCACCACCTGACGCAAGCTTGTCCTGCTGACAAACCGGGGTTTGATGCAGTGGTTGACGGTACGTTCCTGTGACCCTCCTTGATAAGACAGACGACTGCCGGCTCCCGGAGCGTGATGCTCCCGGAAGGTGCCCACGTGACATTAGAACAGCGACTGATCAAGCTCAATTAACAGTACTGGGTGGTCTACGCCTTCCTGACTGTCATTGAGAGTGCGATCAACGCCGCCTACTGGTTCCGTAAGTTCCCGATCTGATACGGCCTTTTTATTATTCGACGTGAACTCTCTCTTTGCTGACGAGATTGACATAGCCTTCTACTACCTCTTCAAGCTTGTCCTTCTCCTTTGGATGTCTCTCCCTCAGACCAAGTAAGTAAATCTTCGATTTTCGCTTACTGAACGCTGGTGACTGACAACCTCCCAGCGGCGCTCAGGTCGTTTTCTCCTCTTTCCTCCAGCCCCTGCTTTCTCGCTTCTTCGAGGCTGGAACTACCTCGGCCAACCTCCGATCTCAGGCCGATGCTGCTACCAAGCCGCACTCGACCTAGACGGCCCGGAAGGCATAACGGAGAATCGGAAAAGATGACATGTACATGGCGCGATCTCTCTTTGCCCGTGCATCAATCGATTCTCCCTTTTTTTCATGAGAGGTGATTTGTGTCAAGCGCTTCCGCTCGGGAGCATGGAACGTTTCGGGATGGGAAGAAGCTGTAGAGCCGGATGGCCGAAACTTGCTGTTGTTGGATCTAGTATTTAATCGATCGGGACAGTACAGGTTCCTTCTCGGTTGGGCGGATGGATAGGAACGGTGTCCTTTTATTGAGTATGCGCGAGTATGGTCATGGTTTATGTTGTATTTCCCCTAGAACTCAGCAACACCGTTTGTCTTTTTTTGCTTTTCGATTGCACCCCGTCTCTCGCGCGTTAAACAGCAAGTAATATACATCCGGACCAGCACAACTCCCCCCCAAACCTCGAACTCCATGACTCCTGAACGTGGTCGTTCCGCTGCGCTCCAGTGGACCTCCAACGGAGCGTGGGAGCGGATGTCCGCACGACGTGTGAATTCTGAGTATGGGTATCAAATCATGTCACGTCGCAAGCAGAAAAAAGAACCCCTCCCCTCCATCAGTATATACCGATGCGGTTTCCCCAGCTGTCCGTGCGAGGATTTAACACGATGCGGTATGGGAAGGGGTTGGCGTCGCTCGTGGTGATGGGCGGGATATGGTCTTTGTCCCTGTTGACCACAGAGAGGACCTTCAATGCAGCCTTTTGAAGCATGTTCTCCATCGCTTTGCGCACCTTGGCTCGTTCTAAGAGCAAATTAGTAAATGGTTTCTGTAAAAAAAGCCTCGGATCCAATGTTATATTGTACTCTCACGTCCCCCCCCTCCAACCCCGCCAAACGTAGGACAAAAAAGGGACATACCAGAATCCGTCCTTGGGGTCGCGATTGTCACGTCCAGCGTCCAGATCTCCCAGCAGACCTCCTCCTCCCCCTTTCCAGCCAGTCCACCGAACCACAGCCCTGCGCGCCTGCGCCTCTTCTCAAAAAACTCAACGGCGATGCGGCCACGTACGCCGCCGCCGCCACCGTAGGCATTTCCGGAAGACAGGTGCTGGCGGATAAGGGCAGAGACGCGGGAGTCGATGAGGGTCTCGAGCTCGACGTCATTGATGGCCGGGAGCGTGAGGTCGAGAACGTCGATGGTGCTGGGGCGAATCGAGGGGAAGTAGCGGTGGAAGAAGATCAGGTTCAGGACACCTAGGACGGTCAGCTGGGCGCTGTACAGCAGTTTGTAACTCCCTTCCCAAAGGCCGGACGCGAATGCAGACCTTTCAGCACGTCCTTGACCGAGGTGATGTCCGCAAAGATCTCCAGGAAGTACTCCGGAGGGGTCTTGCGGGGCTCCATCTTGACGAATTTATTTCTCTCTGCAGGCGTTTCGCGGCCTGCTCACTTCTCCCTCGAGCGATCGGGCGACGACCCAGCTGTGTTGGACGGCCAGCTGGGCCGTTGGAGGGCTAGGATTCGGGGGGGAAATCAAAACCGTTCAGACGGAGGCGTGCTGGGCGTTGCTGTCGGATCGGAGTGGTCGAGGGACCAAGGGATCTCGGCCTGGGCTGGAATGCAAAAGAGAGCCAGAGGCTCGATCGGGGCGCGCAGCCCTCCGCCGGGGGGTCAGGGTCTCGCCTCGCTGCAGCTGGCCGGGGACGGACGCTGGGGTTTGGGGGCAACGGGCATCACAGTTGATCAGTAATTATTGGGCCTGGAGAGGATGCTGGTGGGGAACGAGGTACGCCGCGGTGATGTCTGTCGTGTCTTGTCTTCCCCCGCGGGCGCCATCTCCGTCGGCCGAGGTGTCGCGCTAGAGACCCTGCCCCGGCCGGCCAGCGCGACATCCTCTCGTAGCAGGACGTCTGTCTCTCCACACCCGCTTCCCTGCTCAACACCCCCCCCGTTTGTTTTCCTGCTGGGCAGTGGGAGGCCTCGTGTGCTTGTTCCTGGACTTGCCCCCGTGGTATATCATGACATAAGGAGCCGTCATCTGCCCCCGTCACGGACTGCTCTCTCCGCCATGATAGGTGCTACCAGGCGCTGGTTCCAGCGCAATCGCAAACGCCTGGCTATTGGGTTTGGGGTCGTCGGGGCTGGCTACCTGGTGGGGCAGTATGTGCTGTCCAAGATATCAGACGCTCGCGAGCGTATGAGCAGCGAGAGAATTGCCAGAGAGAAGTTCGTGACTGCTGTTCCTATCCTAACCCTAACCCGAGATCGTGTGATCCCGCTGACGCTCACGATGGATGATATAGCCTACGCAGACGATTCGAACAGAACCAGACGGACTGCACCTTCACCGTCCTAGCGCTGCTCCCCACCGCGACCGAGAACATCCTCGAGGCCCTCCCCGTCGAGGAGCTCACGCAGGAGCTGCAGAAGAAGCGTGCGGAGAGGCTGGCGCGGCTCAACGCTGGAGAGGCAGTCTCGGAGCTGAGCTCGGTCCCTCCCAGCGTGACGGATGATGACGGACGCAGTCTGTACAGCGTCCAGAGCGAGGGTTACGTCCATGCCAGTCAGCTGGGGCAGGATGGAGACGGACAGCGTCCGAAGCGGAGCAAGGCGCAGCTCTGGAACGAGGTCAAGATCACCTGTACGTGCCGACACAAGCGGCTGTTATATCCAACATAGCAAAAAAAAGTCCAAACGCTGATGGACGGCAGCGATAACGAGATCCTTTACCCTGATCTACACCCTATCTCTCCTGACGCTCCTCACCCGCATCCAGCTCAACCTCCTTGGCCGGCGGAATTACCTCTCCAGCGTCGTGTCACTTGCTACGCCTTCCGCGAAAAACGCTGGGATCAGTCTCGAGAACCACGATGATGACATTGGACAGATGTTCGGGGATGACTACGAGACCAATCGGCGGTACCTCACGTTCAGCTGGTGGTTGCTCCACCGGGGGTGGAGGGATCTCATGGAGAAGGTTCGGGCGGCCGTCATCGAGGTCTTTGGGCCGCTGAATCCGAGAGAAGACATCACGCTGGCGAGGTTGTCTGAACTCACACTTCAAGTACGCAAAAAAGTTGAGGGTGCTACGGAGGAGGAGAGAAGGTACCGCGATTTCCCGGTCTCATCACTTCCCAATCTCATGCTAACTGCCCGCAGGTCTATGAACTGGCTACCTTACCTGCTGCCTCCAAGAGAACAGGAGGACATGGTTCTAAAGGAGTCTGGCGTTCTCGGCTCATCTACGGAGACGTCGCCCCAGACGGCAGCGACGCTGCGGCATCTTCTGGACGAGACCTCCGACTTGATCGAATCCCCTTATTTCACGCACATCCTGACCTTGTTGAACAATGAGGCCTTCTCGATCCTCGTGGACCACAACTGTGCCATCGAGGCCTTCAAACAGCCCCCTCCTACTTCCCAGCCTGCAGGCGCAGCCACCCAGCAGTCCTTTTCCTCCTCCGCCACCATCATCCCGTCCGCGAGCCCCGCGGCCCCCAAGGCGAAGCTGGCAACCGTTCTCGCAGTCATGACGCGCCAGTCCCACGTTATTGGCAACGGAACGAACCCTCCCAACCAGTACCTCGTGGCGATGGAGCAGGGCGTCCGCGAGCTGGAGGCCTTCGCAGCCGTCGTGTACAGCTCCAACTTGCAATCCGAGCTGCCCCATTTCGCGGAGGACTACTCCGTTCCCGCTACTACCCAGCCGACGGGCCAAAATACGGCTTCCCACTCGCCTGCTCTTGTCGCAGTCGACAGAAGAGGTGACAGCGGGTTCGGTAAGGACGCGGAAGCGAGTGTGGTCGATCTCGGCCAGTCCGTCATGCAGCGAGCAGAAAGCTCTTCTACGGCCGCAGCTAGCTGGGCAACGGCCGAGGATCCTGCATTTGAGAAAGCATGGGGAAAGGCCGTGGAGGAGAACTCCTAGCGCAACTTCCCTCTTCCTGATCTGATTCTGGGCTCTGCATTCGAACTGTCCTGTCCCCATCTCACCCCTAGTAGTGTACGAGGTTGGCCTTATCATGCTACAACATTACGTACATTGCATTACATCCAGGCACTATCTAACTAACTTTCTCTCTCACTCTCTCGCTCGGTTACGGTTGGATCAGTTAGCTTTGTTCATGCCCGCCTTGTTATTGTTTATCCCCGATATCTACCTATATCTAGTTCGGTATACTCGTACTTATGTGCCCTTGTCATTGCTGTACTATGATTGCGAACGTTGTCATGTCATGTAAAGGCTCGAGTAGATAATGAATCGGAAATAAATGTATCTCACATTACATCATCGCATCATCTAGGAAAGCAGGCTATTGCAGACATACATATGGCCACTTAGACAGCTGTGTCCATGTGTATCCACAAATAACATAGCGGGATACACTCTTGATAAGCATGTTGCGATACCGCAACCTACATAGTGTATATCCATGTGTGCGTTTATCACACTGTATACAGATGCATATGATGATGATGATGATATGTGTTGAGCTATAGATACATTCAACCCGAAAAGAAAAGAGTGGTGAGGGTTCCTTTCAGTCAAGGAGTAGGAAAGAAATATAGCTTTGTGCTCCTGTCTTATATATTTTTTTCCTTGGATGCTTTTCTTTTCCCCCTCGCCCCTAGATGGCATGTATGTGTGTGTATCTATATAATCCATGCTGTAGCTTATATATGTAGCAATAAAAGACAGCAGATCATTCCGAGCTTTTTTTTTCAGTAGTTAGTTACTTACATGTGATCCCCTCAGGTATTTCCGGAGGAATGGCGTCGGGGTTGGTGAAGAAGTTCTCTGGGTCGTAGGTCTTCTTGATGTCGACCAATCGGCAGACGTTTGAGCCGAAGTACGACTCGAGAGGATTCGTTGAGATGTCCGCATCCATGTAGCCTGAGTAGGAGGCCGGTCTAATAAGATAATTTTCTCGTTAGCAAGGGCGAATCTTCATGCATGGCTGGCTAGCCTAAGATGGCGACGTACCCTACAATAGGCCTCAGAAATTTCTCCAATCCCGCAAACCAGTCCTCGTACCGTGCCTGAGTCGCTGTATCGTTCGAGCCGTGCACCTGGAACTCGAGTAGGGCGTATGCCTGCTCCCGCCAGGCGAAGGCACCGGCATTGCTGTCGCCCGAGATGTTCCACGCGTGCCATTCCCCCCACACCTGCGAAGCGTCGTCCAGCTCACCGAGCATGTCCACGACCTTCTTCAACGCGTGATCCGGCAGGAGATTGTCCTTTTGGACGATGAAGGACTTGCTGAGACGTCTGAATCGTTCCCACGGCGGAGCGGTTGCCCTTTTGTTTGAGATGGGCAGTTCATTGTACTGGAACCGGGGGTAGTGCTCGTACTGGGAGAAAGGTTGCGGGACGACATTCATAATGGATGCGTCGACTTGGTCGTCCGGCAGGCATTCCGTCGTCGAGTATCCGAAGAGACGGGAGTTGTCCGTGTTACAGTTTCCGGAGATCTGCACCTGGGGGTTACCGATCTGGAGGAGCCCGGATTCGTTGACCAGCACCTGGAGCTCTTCCGCGGATCCTCCCAGGTACCACCCCAGTACTTGGACGGTGCTCTTGTATACATTGACTTGGGAGGTAAGTTCCTTGGGCTGGACAGGTGCCCACTCGAGGAACCGCCTTGCTACGTCGTACCGGTCGGCGGTGTTGTTCCACATGATGGCAAGCATGGCGGACCGCGGCAGTTGCTTCAACTGCAGCGTGTATTCGACCACGATCCCGTACGTCCCTCCGCCGCCGCCACGGATGGCCCAGAACAGATCCGGATGCGAGGTGGGCGATGCAGTGACCGTCTTCCCGTCTGCAGTGACGACCTTGGCGGCGAGCACGTGGTCACTGGACATCCCTAGGGCGCGCATCTGCATGTTAAAGCCCCCGGAGGATATAAGACCGCCCAGGCCAACTGTTGGGCAGAGGCCACCAATGAACGTGGTGTTGTATGCGTCGAGAGCGGTATAGAGGGCACCCAGGCGGATGCCTGCTCCTACTGTAGCCGTCTTATGGTCGGGTGACACTTTGACATGGTTGATGTGAGAAAGGTCAATAACGAGGGTGTTGTTCAGCGCTGAGTAGGCGAGGAAACTGACATAAATATCAATGACTTGCCCCAGGAAGTATGCCTCAGAACAATGAATCAGTATAAATTTTATCACCTACTGATGACCTCCAGATCTAGGCACAGCCCTATGTCCACATTCCTGAGCACATTTGATCAAGGGGCCAACCTCATCGGCGCTGACAGCAAACGCAATCAATGCTGGGAATTCATCGAACCTAGCAACAGGTACATTCTCAGTGTGAATAGCTAGATGAAGTTAGGCGTTGCGACCAACTGTATCTTTTCCCCCATCCGAGCGTCTGTGTAAGTGTCGGAGCTGGGATCGACGATCCTCTGACTCGCATCAGACCCGGTTAAGGCATGCTGGACACAGCTTCTTAACGATTGGGTCCCATTCTGGCCGAATGGAACAGCAGAAGTATAGACTGAAAACGAGAGAAGTCCCAGGAGGGAGATAACGGGGTACAGCTTCATGGCCGTATATACTTGCGGTATATAGTTCTATATGTATATGTACTCGAGCGCCCTGCACAACAGGCAGACTGCAGGGCTAGGCGGACTTAGGAAAGAGGGATACACAAACGAGAGTGTTGTCTAATCAGACAAAGGGCCAAGCACTGGATGACGAGTGCTGTATCACCGAGTACAGCACGCATTTTATAATATAGAAATTGCAGTAAGGCTGCCATATGCAGCTTCGAAAAGGGAGGCCCCTGTTGCCCATTTCCGGCATCAGGCCACTCATCTTCTCCGCGGTGCATTGTGTCCGGCGGACCGCTGGTGGACGGGGAGATTTTTGCAAGTCGCGACATGAGGATGCAGGACGTTGAAGATCCGCCAGCCGACGGAGAAAATGATGAAACAAAACCCTAAGCTTAGATCATCATATGGCCATGTGCTGGCCACGTGGGTGTTAGGGTTGTCCATCTTTTTTGACAACACTGATTTTAATAAAAGTACGCCTATCAGGAAGGGGATGATATAGGGCGAAATTATTCTTCAGAAAGATAGACCTGCCAGTTTGTGTTCCGTTGCAACCTAGGCTAACGTACAGGCACATGAAGCACCATTGGGCCTACTAAAGTCGCCTAAATTGGACATAGGAGGCCCGCTTAGAGGCTTTCGGTAGCAAATCTTTAGTTATGATGATTAGGTATTGTTGCCTGCAAGACTGCTGGTTTTAGGAGTAGCATTAACTAAACATTAGGTAAAAGGTATGGGTATTCTTAACTAGACTTTAATTAAACTATCACACTGGTAAACTGTCCGGTTCTGGGCTTTGAGAGGGATATAGGCGTGTATCGCACACAATTCTTTTCCGTAAGGAAATCTGCAGAAAGGACAATTTTAGGTGCACATTGTTTGGATTGAGTAGATATATTAGCCCTTAGATAGCTCCCAGCAGATTCTTGAGCGTTCTCCTCGAAAATTGACAAGGGGTTCCGCGGGCTTCGGAAGCAGCTTACCGGGGCGCCAACTGGCCAACCGGCGAACGTTTGCTTCTAAATGGAGATTTGTTGATTCGAATCTCTTACCCACAACCCCCCCAAAAATATGCTACTTTAATTTGCGAAAATATATGTCTATCAAATCAATGACCCAATGCAAACCTCTCATGCATATGTATACCGATCAGTTGCTGACACGCATTCCCCACAAATTATTCATCAGCGAAACAGATGCAACATTAAATTCGCCGCCATAATGCAAGCACACGCTAAACGAAAACGAAATACATTTTCTGAATAACTTTCAAAAAGCACAGAATTTGGGCACGGCCAGAATGCGTGAACAGAGGACCAGGGCAGCCCCACCAATCAAGATAATGGCACTGAAGTTGATAAGTCCTGTGAATCCTCCGCTATCCCTTACAATAAGGGCACCTCCGATCGGACTCCCGGTGAGAGCCCTGAAGCAAGGACTGTTAGTCGAATAAAAGATATCAAGGTTTCGCATGATAGAGGCCAGGTTAAATTGAACATACCCAAACGAACAGATGGCCATCATGATTCCAATTCTGATACCAATGGTCCTTGTATCAGGGGTGATCTGAGCCACACACGCTGATTGAAGTGAAATCAGGCCGCCAGAAGATATTCCGTAGAGAATGGAGAATGAGATTATTGCGGGAGGGGTCTTTATTCCATAGAGACTGAAAAGTAAAATCCCACAAATTAGCGCAGAAACAAAGGTCATGTTGAATCTGAGAACGACTTCGGTCAGCAGAGAACGATTCGCAATCTTAGAGAGCAATTAACCTGCCAAATCTGTCCGCCATACTCCCGGTGATGATTCGGGCCACGAAGGATCCCGCGTTCAGGTATGAAAGTAGATCGTTGGCCTTGCTTTCGCTCATTCCATAATGTTGGCCATAAATCGGCAAATAGAAGAAGGGAATGAACATCCCCCATAAGATAAGGAACATCCCTGCACAAAACACGACATATTTCAAGTCCTTTAGTATGCCCACAAAATCCAATTTTGGCGGCTGATTTTGATCGGATTTTGAAGTCGAAGACGTTCTTGATACGATCAGGATGCAGGCAGGTACGAGAAGGCCAATGCAAATGAAGCCGGAAGTCCGCAATGCCCATCCAAAGCCTATCGTGTCTAGCAGATATTGTACCAGCAATGGCCAACATATCCCGCCTAGTGAAGAACCCGCAACGGCTATGCCGAGAGCAAGACCAAGACGTCTGCTGAACCACTGGGAAACTGCTGATATGGTCGGGTAGAAGCTATAGCAACTTTTCAGCATGTATAAAACCAGGAAGTTCCATTGACCGGGTATCCGTACATCAGTGCATTTCCGATACCAAACATTATTCCCTGAGCAAGCATTAATTGGTAATATTTTGTTGCAAGGCTCGTGAGCATCAAAGAGAGCACGTGAATGAGTGTTCCAGGGACAACAAGGCGAGTGGCGCCGTATCTATCGTACATGGGCCCAATTATCAAGCCACTTATGAAAAGGATGAAAGTCTGTATATTGTTTAGAATTGACCTCACCGTTGTTGAAGGGAAAAGATACTTGCGAGGAACCAATCCATGATATTACACTGCCAGATGTGTGCGATAGCATTTTCGTTTGATAGTATGCTTGAAAGGTACCAAAAGTGTTGAGCAAGCCTGGATTTTCTGATTAACGCTGTCCTACACCTCATGGGAAGTATAACCATTGTGCATACCGAAGGTTGCAAAATATGCCAGGAAGCCACCGAGGACCACAAGCCATGCTCGTATACCGCCGTCGGGAGGCCTTTCATTCTCAATTCTGTTCATCTCAGATGGGTGACCCTGCTGTAAAAGAGTTTCCTGTGGCGAAGGGTAGAATAACGGGAAATCCAGTATTATTGGCCTTTGTGAATCGAAAAGGTCGATTCCGGAGAACCGGTCCGGCAGCAGCGTCTCAGAAGAAGAGTACGACGACCTCGGGCGGAGGTGAGCCAGTGAAGGCTTCTCGATCTGGATCCCATCATCCTGGCCAGGATAATAGAAGCTCAATGGTCGGAAAACAGGCAGATCCGGTAATATTGGCTTTTCAACTCTGCTTCGGCTCCGGCTCCTATCCATTTCGAATGCTGGCCGGATGGGGGCGTCAAAGGCATGAAGTACATCGTATGTTGTTGCTCAAAATCCTAACATGCTCGAAGGAGGCAATCTACAATAAAAGGGAACACAAACAATTCGGAACTAAAAATTCCATGTGCTGATTGTGTCCGACTTGCTACGTTTCGGTACTTGCTTTGCTCCGACGTGATAGGACGGCGTCAAGAAACCCTCCGCTGTGCAACGGACCGACGGGCGCTCTGTAACAATGCATTGCAGTGTGACACCAATTCCCCGGCCAGTCGGTGAAAATAGGGCCCAAGATATGTTGCTATTATAACTGAATGCTCAGCCCAGCGGGGACGGTGGAATACAGTTGTTGCTAGTCCGGAGCGCCAAAGAGCCAAAGACAAAAATACCCCTAGGTACACAGTACAATAGTACAACCCATTATTACTCCAGCACTTTACAATGTTACAGTTGACAGTTAGAACCATTACAGAAACTACTCTGTCCTCTCTGAAGAGTACAGTCCTTTCTCTCTTCTTGTTTGTTATAATCTCAATCTTCCTTTACCGAAGGTTTCTACGCAAGAGTATTCCGAGTCCGAACATCGGCTTGCCGTTCATCGGCGATGCTCTGGGATATGGCAAAGACCCTGTCGACTTTGTCAGACGAGCAACAGTTAAATGTGGCCAGGTTTTTCGTATCAACATGATTCTAAACAATATTGTATTCTTAAGAGGCACCGAGATGAACAAGATGTATCTCGACACAAGAGAAGAAGTCTGGTCATTTGGAGACGGCATGGTAGGTTGTCCTTCATGCTCCATTCTACTCGATGTTCTAATGAGCTATTAGGGCCTTTTCCTAAACAAGGTCGTGATCCCAGGCTATTTCGCTCACCTGAAGAGGCTGGTCAGCTCTCTCAACCGTGGCATCAATCGGACTGTGGCTCTGGATCATTACACCAAGATTGCAGCGGAGGAATCAGAAAAGTCGCTCCGTAACTGGGCCTCCAAACCTGATATTGAGCTGTTCGAGGAGGTCTCCAAGTTTGCGCACAAGGTCATCGTTCGATGCCTCATGGGACAGGATTTCTACGACAACAACCTCGACGAGCTCTACGACTTGCTACACCGTATGGAAGCGGACATTGGGCATCCATTCAACTTTCTATTCCCCGACTGGGTCCCGCATCCTCCAGCACGACGGCTGGGAAAATGCCGGGATAGGGTCGCTGAGATATTCCATGAGAGGTTGAAGGAAAGGGAGCTGAATGCGGAGCAGTGGGACAACGCTCTGGACTATATCTCTTTCACACTAAACGATAAGACGACGGCTTATCTCAAGGAATTTTACCCCGCCCACCACACTCTTCTGATGTTCGCTGCTCATACAAGTACTGTGGCAAGTATCGCGTGGACGATCATCGAGGTATGACCTGCACCAAATTTCTCCATATGTTTTTTCCTCTCATTTGACACTTATTTGCAGCTCATCAGATCTCCAACTCATATGAACATGCTTCGCGAAGCGCTGTCTGCATGCCCTAACATTCACAAATCTCCGCACCTTGTGGCGTACTTGAAAGAGACTGGACGTCGGTACTCCGGTGTCAATATGCTTCGTCTAGCCCGCAGGCAGGTGCAACTTCCAGATTCCAACCTATCTATTCCAAGAGGCTGGGTTGTCTCCATCTCGCCTTATCTGACTCACCATGATCCCACTATCTACAGTCATCCAGAGGAGTGGGATCCAGAACGATGGCTCAGACAGGGCGAATTACCTGAACAGTTGAACACCACTAAAGGTGTAGCCTTTCTTCAGTTTGGTGCTGGCTCACACCGGTGCCCTGGCGAAAACATGGCTGGCATTATCGCACGTGAAATGATTTCAACTTTGGTTAAAAATTACAACGTGGAATGGGGAACTCGTGGTCCGCCAAATGACTTTTCACAGCTGGATTTTACAAAGATCGGTAGTCCGTGGCTTAAGGGGGACGCGTCAGTGGCCATAAAATGCCGTGAGGAAATAGGGACAGTTAAATAAAAGAGAACTGGCTATCTCAAGCCTCGAGTTGGAATAGATTATTGTCAATGCGGAGGCTTTACCACGGTCATTTCCTTTTGTCAGGCAATTATCACTTCACGTCAAAAATTTCCACTTCCTGGAGGAATAGGACGAAAAAAAAATCCATGGTTGTATACGTGACTTTGAATAACTCTGATAGAACTGGTTATATGGTTTATGGTTATCCTTTTTTTCCCGGGGGGGGG
>JGI26058J51888_1000515_pt1 | contig 20874 bp, 17 predicted proteins | sample HigsolmetaSP110D_FD_51888 | JGI IMG/M metagenome (IMG submission 51888) | reverse complement strand
CCCCCCACACACACATTCTTACCAGTCGTCATCTCTCTCTCCATTTTTTTCCTACAAACTTTGAAACATAAATCTCACAGGCTTTTTATTTACTATACGTATACCCGGATTTTCCGGCCTCTGTTCGAAAAGATCGTCTCATCGTCAGCGACAGCTGAAACAGATGGCCAGGCATCTTCGTGCCTGGACGTTGTGAGGTTGTGAGTGCTGCTTGCTGGACGCGCGTCACCCCTGGACCTCAGAATTAGGGCTTTGACTTACGTGGACATTTTCTTTAGGGCGATTCAGCCCCCTGGCAGTTTAAAGATTTGCTAATCGATACTCTTGACAAGATTACTGTATCAGGACTAAAAATTGACCAAATACAGAACGCTTGGTTATCTTGACAAAAATGAAGGAAATTTAGAGTCTTTTTTATACTAACATAAAGCTGAAACTTGAAAATCGGTTCCACTCTGGGATCCCAGCTTCTCGGAGGAATATGCACCGTTTGTTTTTTTATTTTTTTTTTTATTTTTCCTAGAAGAGCAACTCGAAAACTAATAATATAATACACACTTCCTACCAGTGGGCCCGGACCTTCTTTCTGAGCCTTGTGGCTGTCTGTGACTGGAGCCCGCCTGAGTTGCTTCTTGCTTCTCCTCCTCCTCCACACAGACTATACCGACATCCATCGAGGATTTTTTTTTTGTGGTCTGGCGTCCTCCTGCTCCTCCTTTCTTCCTTCATACCGACCTCCGCCACCTTCCCACATTCACTACTACTACAGCCGGTCGCAGAAGATGCGGTGCGGTGCTGCGCCTTAAAGACACGTGGTGCTGACACAATTATTCTTGATTATCAATCACTCTCGAACACATGCCCAAAAATTAATAATACAGGAGATGACTTCTCATGTGTTCTGTTTCGAACAACGAAATTTCATTGCATTCGTCCTAATTTCTCGAGTTTTCTAGCCTTGCTTAGACTTCCCAATAACTCGATATATACATCGTTGATATCGAGTGAGGCTGTGAATGGGCGGTCGCTTTTGAACCACAACCACCGACTCTGCGCAATCCTTTTCACAGAACGGTGATCATCACGACTCTCTTAGAGCGTTACCATAGACCTGCCGTCGTTCATCTTTCATAACTCCACAATGCTACAAGGACATAGTGTTTCAGACTTTCAGGTACCAAAAGACGCAGATGAATGGGAAGCAGATTGTTGCTTGCTTGCTGCCGGCCGGGGTCATCGGACGGCCAAGAGCATCCACAACACGGTCTTTTTTAAACAAAGCTGGACTCTGGTTCCGAAATCAAGAAGGATATTAACAATTTTCTCTTCCTGCTGAGAGTCATCTGGCCTTTCTTTCTCTATATTATATTATATCATATTTATATTGCTACTGGTGAATCTTTTCTTTGAAGACCTCTTTTCCCCCTTCATCCTGGATGGCAATTAAATACGGATATTGATGCATTCTTTGGGCTTTTTTTAATAGAGCAGCCTTGAATCGCCTACATAGCCTAACGTGCTTGCTTCTTGAAAGGTATATATATAAGTATCACCTCCTACAACCATCCTCCGTCCGTTTCACTTTCTTTCCTCCTTCCTCTCTCCAGCTCACCGAGGTCTCAATGCTTTACGAAAGCTCTTAGCGAACGGCAGTACCATGATCCTTTCTGTCATTATAGATAGACAGATGTCTATCTGTTTTTTTATCAGGTTAAAATTTAATTCAAGTAACGTCCATCTCAAAGCTTCTTATATTATGCTTATATACAGACTATTTTAATTTATAAATGGTCGTTAGAAGCTTGATGGGCGTTTCTTTATATATCAAGACTAAGCTCGAACTACTATAGCTCATCAAGGCGGCTGGCTCTGTTGAAAGTGGTCCTAATAATAATAATAATGAAGTGAACAAAGAGTTATGTCGAATCGGCTCAGGGGAGATATATATGGAGGTTTTTATTTAGGTAATGACCAACAGCAACCTAGCAAAGCAGGTCTACCTGTTTACTTAGACTTTCTTTGGCTCCTGTTCTTCTTCTTCCTTTTATTTTATTTTCTTATTTTTTTTATTTTCCCCTCCGCTTTCTCGCTGCTTTATCCGCTTTTTTTCCCATTTGTTCCCTGTTTATTCTCTACAGAGATCCGGTTTCCTCCCTGATATCTGTGAATTAGTCTCCTTTCCTCCTGCTGGCAGCTGATCCACAGGTTCCTCCTTTCCATTCAAAAAACGCCAAGAGGTCCTTCAAGATGGTTCAAACAGTTGGGGATCCTCCCGCCGGCGTCCAACAAGCTTCCTGGTGCATACTCCAAGAAGTAATCGGATATCCATGATGCACGGACTAGCGGTGATGAACATGTTCTAGAATCAAGAAGATGTGATGTTCGCCGGGTCCCAAACCAAGGAAGAGGGGAGGCGCTGTGGCCTCGATTGCTGTTGCCGCAGCGCTCTCCCCCGATTTTTATGGTTATTTGACCAGATCGGGTTCAAACCCGCCTGATATTTGATATGACGCAATCCTTGCGCATTTTGATAAGTGCTTTCCGGGGCAGTCGCTGGTGGGTAGAAGACTAATAGCCGTTCACGGCCCGGAGTCCTCTTTCACTTTGTCAAATCACACATTTATACATTTATATATCGACCTCGATGCATCAAAGAAGAGAAGCTGCGCCGCAACGGTTTATCATTCTACTAGGGAGCTGGAAAAGCAATGTCCTTGCCTGCCTACAGAGGAATGTTGCCAGATCCACTCTGCAACTACACTGAGCCTGAAGACCACAACGAGATGCTGATTGGCCTTGTGCAGGCAGTTCAAGATGTGTCCAAGCCCAGAAGGGCTATACTGTGTTGTCCACAGATCCCCTTCCAGAGCAAAGAGGGAACTGACCTCTTCACCGAAACCCGCTCTCTCTCCAGAGTCCAGTCACACAGGCCTCTGGCCATATGCACAATCAAAACCCACAACCATGTTTATTCACATCAAGGCAATGTCATGTTTTGCGTAAAGGAAATTGTGAAGCATTCACACAGTTCTGTCTTCTTTATGGACCTTGATTACTGCAAGTTTAGTAATGTGCTTGAGGTGGTATGTGGCTTCAATTCCGAAGAGCACATCCTGAATCCATAAAAAAACTAAGTACATGTATCTACAAATTGATTTGAAATATGCACTAGATCAAATGAGCCTTCCACAACTGCAAAATGCCTATGAAGTTGATGGGGTTGAAGTTCAGCACTTGGCATCCTAAATTCACGTGTCAACTGACCGGCAAGGAATATTGTTCTGTTTTGAGAACCTTCACAGGTTCAAGTTGACATGCCCCAAATGGTATGAAATCTAACCAAAGTTAGATATTCAAGTAGTGAGACTTAAGTTACACATAGCTAATACTGGATTTCTGCTCTGGCAGCATTGGACTCTCTTAAAGAGAGAGAGAGAGACATCGCGGTGCCAACGAAGCTTCTTAAGTCATCAGAAGAATGTACTGCAACAGCATAAGAATGATTGTTGGTTTTTTTTTTCTAATGCCAAGCACTGATTACAACATGGTCAATATTTACTTTTTAACTACCTCTAAAATGATATCAACTTTAAGCGAGTTGGAAGCTGGTCTAGTGTCTTGCCGTTCTCTGACAGGTTTGAGCCATAGAGACATTCTTTCAGGTCAGACGAAATTTGGGCCATTGCATACCAAGTTCTGGGGATTTCTCGTAAACATACTGCTATGATGCTGGCTGTGCTTCAGCATGAGGATTTTGCAATCAAAGACTTTAGGAGGCTAACTGGTATGTACCGCACAGAATTTCCTGCAGCACATGATGTTCAAACTAATGGGACAATCAGGGACAAGTTGTTAGGTATATGGATGATCACCTAAAAAGATATGGATTCCTTACCACATACAATGAGACAATCTCCGTTAAAAGAAGAGGAGCTTTTAATCCTCATCACCATCCAGCACTCGGCCTAGGATCATATCCCTTAGGGAATGCATGTTATTTTTCGGCAGTGGGGCAAGGCATGGCCGTTGCCGGTACCGCGGTCAGCAGAATGGTGCATCCCTAGTAGATGTATTTTTGGTCCTTTCAAGACTCATAAACATGTCAATTTCTTCTAATTACTATATATACTTCTTAGACCAGTGGTAATGAGTCCCAAGGATATAATCTCCGGCGCCGATAGTCTACACTTTCAAGTAGGCAAGTACATTTAGCTGGAAGTGGAAACACAGATCCTGTTGCTTTGTGGAATACCGCGCTACGAAGTACGATTATCAGCTTACCCTTAACGAGGCGATCGTTTTTACGTAGTTGGACGAGGACAGGAATAGGAGGGCTATTTCTTTAGTAGACTCACGGACCAATTGTTCAGCATTCCACCGCAAGGTTGCACGTTCTGGGCGTTGAATAGGTAAAGTCAATTAATAAGAAACGAATTCGTCTTACGATGCCCTCCGGCGACTCTTGCACTGCACATTTCTGAGTCAACCAGAATTAGAGCTGTAGTCTAAATATGCCGTTCCTTTTGAACCCTTTATTTAATTCGCCTCGGGACTCATGGACTGTAAAGACTCGAAAATAGAAAAAGAAAACTCATATATAGGCCTCCCTCCTTGCGGCAGCATCCGGCATGCACAGGTGCAGGATCGGCAACTAACGGCCGTCCTGAAGACCGGGGTAGCTGGCCGATTCAATCCCTCGGCCTGAGGATAATCAGTTGTCCTTGTGTCCGGTGTGACGATGTTGACTTGCATGCAGGTGGCGTCTTTAGTGCAAGGCGGCGGTAAGACTGGCTGTGCTGCTTTCAGGGAATGAGAGCCCTGCCTTATGCATGCCGTACAGGATTATACTACTTTATATTAATGACTCGTCGATGGGAAAGTTGTCGAGCGATATCTGACAGAAAGGGAACACTGGAGTATTCAATCACTAAAAAATACAAAATAGCAACCCTAATCGTTAGCATTTAAAAAAGAAAAATCGAAAAAGTTCACCAACTAGATCCCCGCCCACTCATTTTAACAATGGCAGTAGCCTAATAGAAACCGGCCCTTCGGTCCACGCCTTGCACGTTCCCGCCGTTAAGTCGTCTACGAAGAGCGCGTCGGAGTCAGAGAGGCCGCTGCAGTCCGGTGACGACTATGCCGTGATGCCATCGCAGCCGTGTTTTCTGCCGCCGTGCGCCTGGCCGTGGACGGCGTAGAAACTCTCTCCTGGCCAGTCGAATTTGACGTTCTGGCACTCGTTCGGCCTGAGGATGACGGGCTCCAAATCCTTGAATTTAGAGCCCAGGCCGGTGGAAAGACAGGTCTCGTAGAACCGTATCCGCCCGACGACGTGGTGGCCGTCGTGGTGTTCGTGGTGCGCGGGTAATTGGACGTCGTGGTGGGAGTAGACGCTGTGGTTGTCAATGGAGTTGTGGTAGATGCCCTGGCCATAGACGGTGGCAGGGAGGATGAAGGATACTGTGGTGAGGAAGAACTACAGTTTTAGGTTAGTATTCGAATGGCTACAGCGGTATTGTCTTGATATTCATTCTGTCCATCTCACCCGGATGGGTACTTTGTTATAGTGAAATCACCTTGGAGAAATGCATTTTGTCTTACTAGATTCCAGAGATTGCAGCCCGTAAGCTCCTTCAACATATCTAAGCCATGCTGCTTCTGGTTGCATGGACAGCCATCGCTATGTATCGAAGAACATTGTTGACTTAATGCCGATCTTTTTAGAGCTCTGTGGCATACTCCTTGGGTGTTTGTAGGGTTGTTCAGCGAGCCGTGATCCATCTCAGATGCAGAAAACATGCGGATGCAAGGGCTGCTCTTTGGCAGTATTCAAACGCCTGGGCTTTTTAGAATGTGATCAACACTGCAATTCATCTGAATGCCATTGCCTCTCGAGGAAAGTATGAAGAGATCTTTCTGCCATTCTGGTAGCTTCCAGATGTTAAGAAACCCAGATCTTATGTGCAATTGGCTCACTACTTAAATGTTAGATACTCCTAATCAACTATAAGCACATACCTGGGTATTCTCAGGTTGGGCGACCAGAGCATACAAGGACCCATTGCGGGAAAAAAAGGTCTTCTGCACGACAGCATGATAACTCTCTATCATAAGCATCTGCCCATGGTACGATTCCGTTTATGTTCAGTAGTGTTGGCTGTTGTAGCAAATGTTAGCTTTGAGCAACGCGATGAGTCAGCTAAGATTTATAACCCAGCCTTGCCGCAGCGCCTTTGCAATATCTGTAAAGTGAACCGAGATCCTTAGGACCTGCAGATCTGCAGACACGCTTCTCATGTTCTGCTGCTTGTGTGTAGGCCAGAGCCCTTGTCGGAAGAGTAATCCAGTTCCCTTCAGAATTCATGTGTTGCAGGCCGAAAGATAGGTATATGTGGATAGGGACGCTTAAGCGATGTTCCAGTACATCAGAGTTGAGACACATGTTAATCATACTGGAATGCATATTCCAAGATGTCCTGAACAACACAGGGTCCCAGATTGCCATTTCTCTCCATGTAGGCGAAAATGTGACTTCAGACTCGGTTCGTTTTCATATCAAAGCAAAATCGTGGTAGCTGGAACTCACACGGCCCCCTTGTTTTTCTTTTATTGAGCTCACGCTTTGGATCTCATGAGCAATACCTTGCACATAAGATAGTCAGGGATTTTAATCATGCAGATCTCAATATCTCCCCATTTCAGGAATTATTGGACCTAAAGTATCCAGAAATTTTGAGCGATCTTCCAGAACAAACTGATGTAGACATCATCATCATCATCATCATCATCATCATCATCATCATCATCATCATCATCATCATCATCATCATTCTCAGAGTGTTGTATCGCTGCCTCTGTCGCAGAGTAGGAAAGTATTCTTCAGAGATGGCCATTTGTTGGTGTACAAGATGGAGAATGTTGTAAATATTGACGGTTGGCTGAAATTTACTGATCTTGATCAGACTGTACTCTAGTCTTCAATAAGTCTTCCATGGACCAGCTGTTGGAAAGCTCAAATCAACACTCCACTTTATCTATAAGATAAGGACTTGCTCACTTCATCTCCTTTTTCAGGTCAGATGGGAAAGTCCTTTCCCATCTCCTCACAGTAATAGATTTTCCAGTAGCACGCTCTAATAAGGGAATCCGGACTGGTAATCGGCATTGTGGGTTTCAAGATTGGCAAGGTACTGTACACTTGAAGATGATCTCCAGCGTCCCCCAGGCATGGTTATATAGCTGTTCAAGTATGTGAAACCAATGATGGAAGCTCCCATTGAGACGACGATATGCTTCTCAAAGTGCTGTGTATAAGGGTACCTAGGTATGCATTGCGCTAGCCCAGTTTGGAGGTGACTGTAAAGCAGCGACACCAAGATGGAAATACCACAAAAGTGTGCATCAAAGGCCATGAGACTTCATGATCTTTTCACTGTCGCCCAGAGTTGCTCCGGACATGCAGGGTTGAACGGAGGGCACAGCAAGGTGGAAGCGCCTCGGCGTTTCTATCTCCCGTCGGCCCCCTGCAGATCAACCCTGTCTGTTCATCTCCGTACACATTCCACTTCACCACTATTATCACCTACCATCAGCGGACAGCCGATGTCCTTCCAAGTCCTCCCACTTGACTGTCTGCCTCGATTCGCGCCCGGTGGGTTGCACCGTCTGGACTTCGCGGTGTGGTTGGCCAGCGTCCGACAGCTTAGCGCCGACGATGCAAGATGGAGATGCTGATTTGCCCGCCTGGGGAACGCCGTGCACGCTATCCCTGCACCGACGATGTGATCGATGTGATAGACCGGGGTCGTGCTCTAGCGTCTACGAGCACTGTCCAGTCATCGTGTTTCTCGCTCGAAACGATCACCAAGGTTGCTCTTGATCCCGCTCATCCTCCAGAGTCCAAGTTTGCTGCGCACACAGGCCTCCAATCAGCTCGTCGATGCGCGTTCTTTTGTGCTTCCCAGAATGAAGTCCGGCGCCAACAGCTGCATCTCTGATTTGAGCGTGCTCACGCCGTGTCCCTGCCCCTCTATATGAGGGCCGGCCGGAGTAGCGCCCGACGCTGATATTCGAGGCCCGTCGAGCCGGCTGCAGGTCAATGTCGTCTGCTGCCTTTTCTTCCATGCTCCTCCTCTCTCGCGAGTCCGTTGTCTGCCTTTGTCTGTACGCATTTTGTTCTTAAGCTGCGCAGGTTTCGCGGAAGTACGCAGGTCGGACCAGAAGGGGTACGGTATACAGCATTGCCCGCTCAGCTGAGATCCTGTGCGATGCTCACGGCCTTCCAAGCCCCCGCGCTGACGTTTTGTCTTACAGTCGAGGAGCTCAGTCTCATCTACTGAGTTCAAGTCTATAGCTGTTGCCTCCGAATCATATATCCCTTCTGATATTCAGCGGATGTATGCAATTCCTGCTGACCCCCATTGAAAAGTGCCGTTCTGAACATCATCTAGCAGTATTTCTGGTCTATCCTACGATAGGGCCGCCGCAGTCTTGTTCGGAGATTCAACTCAGGTAGTTATTTGTCATTTTAAACACTACCCCAAGCAGGTTGAGAGCTGGTCCTCTCGTCTGCAAACTTCCATACCAACTGAGCGCGCGATTTCATATCGACAAGTACGGACCAATGTCAATCTCAAGCGGAAGCCAAAACAGCAGTCCCCAGACTTACGAAGCCGTTGTCCCAGTTGATATGGTTGGCGGCCAGCACAGAGCGATGACAAACCCGTCTCAACCGGCTGCAGCGCCTGGAGCGCGCAGCTCGTCTGAATCGTCATCGTCGTCCTCCCTGAAAAGCCCGCGCACTGCTCGGTTCGCCGAAGCGACCTCTGTCCACTCCCCCGTTGGACCAACTGAGAGCGGCAGGTCTCCGTTCGCGGACCCTCCCGCTCAGACACAGACGCAGCACCACGTGTCGGACGTGGGATTCGGATATGTCGCCGACAACGATGCCTCGAGGAACGCATCGCTCCCCGCGCCACCGGCTTCGCCGCTGAAGAGCGCCCTGAAAACCCCAGGGACTCCGGGGAGGGCGCTGAACCCGCTCAGCCCGACATTCCGGGAGGAGTATATCCTGGAGAAGCGCGAGAAGGCGACTGAGAAGGAAAACGAGAAGGACCTGGTGAGCGAAGATCAGAAACAACCCAATATACTGCTATGCTAACCCGTAGTCCAGAAAATCAAAGCCCGGGTCCGAATAGCCAAATTTCTCCTGCGCTGCGTCAACTTCAGTTGCAGTCTGATCGTGCTATCGCTCCTGGCCACGACGTTCTCCATCTTCAACGCTACAAAGCACCTCCCTCCTCGCAACAACCTGCCCCCGTGGGCGGTCGGTACGAACCCGTGGCCACAGATCCTGCTGTTGGTCCTGGCCTGTATTTCCCTCGTCACCTGCCTGATAGTGTTCTACGGCTACTGGAGAGGCGGCCACAGACGCGCGGAGAAGGTTGCAGTCTACTACACTGTCTTTTCTGTGTGCTTCTTCGCCTTCAGCGTTGTCATGTGGGTTGTGGGAGCAGCGATCTTCCAGAACAGCAAGGCCTCTGGCAACGGTCAGGATCTGTGGGGCTGGTCCTGCAAGGACAACCTACGGCGGCAGCTGTTCGAAGATGATGTCAAGTATGCCCTCGTATGCCGCTTGCAGGTGGGTTCCCCGTGGTTGCTCCTGTCGGCCTGGATCTAACGTTCGCAGGACTGGTCACTGGTGTGCGCCATCATCGAGATCGTCATCGACGTCATTGTCATCCTCATCTACGCGGTCGTCTTCTACCGCTTCTACTCCAAGCAGCGGCTGCGCAAGTCCATGGACCTGCGTGACAAGGCCAGGTCCGACCTGTATCTCGCGCAGCTCCGCTCGCAGTCCGCGCCCAACACCCCCGGGTTCCCTCGCACGCCCAAGTCGCCGTACGTGTCCACGACGCAGGCCCAGGACGTCTACTCGGCGGCCGAGAATGGTGAGCACTACACGACGCAGTACGCGACGCCCAAGTCGCCAACCCATCCCCCAGAGCCGTTCCAGCTGCAGCCGCCTCCCATCCGCGTGCAGCACGCGACCCCCAAGCCGGCGCAGAATGGATTCGACACCCCCGCACCAATACAGGCACCAGCGCCAGCGCAGACGGCGCAGAACGTCAACCAGCACGTCCCCGCCGCTCCGGGAGAGAAGACGTACGAGCCCGTGCCCATCCCCAGCGCCTATTCCAGTCCGATGGCCAGCCCCAGCTTCGCGCCGCAGGCCCAGCCGTCCATGGCCCAGGCGATGGCGCAGGGCGCGCCGGGCACGGCATACACGACGGATGGAAGAGTCCATCAATCTCCACCGGCCAGCCCGGGATTTGCTCCACAGCGATAGGCTATCTACTATCTATCTACCACTGGAGCTGATCCTGCTGAAAGACATGTACAAAAAACTGAACCAGAAAAAGAAAATATAAGAGCCAGGAGACTCTACACTTCTCCGTTCGTGGACATATATGAAAGATATGATATCCCCCTTTTTTAACGCACTTGGATAGCTAGCTAGCAGGCGGGGCGATTGGCGTTGCGTTATCGGATCGAGTTCTATCTAATTTCTCGGGTTTTGAGTTGACACTTGCGGGAGGGTCTCGTTTATTATTTATTAATATACTGGCGATATCCGCTCATTACACTATTTTGTTCAGTTCATATTTCCTTTGTTTAAATATCTCCTATGTCTATCGATTGGACTTGTTTATCTCTTGGTCCATCGCTGGCAGCCCAAAACCACCATCGCTCTACCGCGTATGGGTATTGTCACGCGTCTTTGGTGGGAGCGGAGGGAGGAAAGGAAAAAAAAAGGTCGGAGCTTCTCTTCCCTGTATGCAATGTTGCGTATCACAGATATCAATCAATCAAAGTGTTGTATGCACTGTACTCTTTCGCGGGGTAAACGTAACGTAATTGAATTTGAGTTGAATTGATCCATTCTATCTGTATTCTTTCTTTCCGCTTGATCAGGCGGAGTCAACTGGCTACGGGAGCTGCTAGCCAGGGAAAAGAAAATGCAAGTCATCCTCGAAAGCTCCTATTCCAGGACATCATCAAATGATACTTCCAAGCCTCACTCTTCTTAAGGAGGCAAGGTAAAAGAAATAAATAAAAATGGATACATGCCAGAGAAAGTCCAAAGTCCAAAGCAGATATCTTATCTCATCCGCGCCACATACCCTCCGTGCCAGACGGACATTCCATCCATCCATTTATCCATTCGTTCATCCATCCCGTCATCCGGTTTGAACATCGAACATGCCAGATAGAAGAAACAGCAAAACTCCATTCCATCAAACTCCGCTGAGAGTAAAGACAAGCAAGCCATGACGTGACATGACAATGACAACGACATCTATCATCCTGCCCAAGAGTGGTCTTATTCTATGTATGTACATACATCTATCGAACCACACCCAACAGCAACAGCACCGGCCGCCGCCTACGCAGCAACCCCCTCCTCGATGACGGCGCCCATGTCCTTGGACACGTAGATCTCCTCGAGGTTGCCCTCGGCGTCGCTGAAGGGGTCGCCGCCCTGCAGGACGAGGCCCTTCTCGTTGGCCAGGTGCAGCAGGCAGATGAAGCCGTACGACGTACTGATGTCGCGCAGGGCGTGCTCCGGGTACACCGACTTGAGCCCGTTCATGATGGAGGTGAAGCGCAGGCGGCCATCGTTCTGGTTCTGGTTCTGGTTCTCCTTCGGAGGGGCGGAGCGGTTCGCCGGCGTGGGGGTCGGCGGCGCGTCTGCGTCCGCGGGCTCCGGGGGCGGAGCGGTGACGGCGGCCGCCTCGGAGGCGGAGTTCCAGTCAGCGGACGCGACCAGCCGCTGGTCCATGCCCTTCCACATCTCCTCCTTCAGCCGCCGCACGTCGACCCTCTTGGCGACCCGGGCGTATGCGACGTACTCCGGGCGCATCCTGCGGCCCCCGTGCGTCACCAGCTGCGTTCCAAACCCGCCTGGCCCGGACTGGAGCGCCGAGCCGGGCGTCGCGCCCACCGTGTTGAGCAGCGCCGTGAGGCCGGACGTGCCGCCAGCGTCGCCGGCGGACGTCGTCTGCTGAGCGTCCGCATCGCCAGACGGCGAGAACATCTCCCGGGCGTCTGCGAATGGCAAGTTGTCGTCGTCATCGTCGTCCATGGGGAGTCCGTGGGGGAAGGCGAGGCCGTCGTCCTCGAAGAAGTTGGCGTCGTACTGGCCGGCGGGAGCGGCGTCCTCGGCGGCAGTCGTGTCGTTCTCCGGCTTGTGGTTCGCCCAGAACGCCTCGTCCATCTCGCCGGGGGCCGGGTTCTGGTTCTGCGGCCGGTAGGTGCTGACCCGTCGGCCGCCAAGCACCTTCTTCGAACCCATCCGGGCCTTCGGCTTGAGGAAGAGACGCAGCAGCTCCCGCGAGTTGAAGTGCTTGTCGTCCGGGAGGAGGTTGCGGCCCTTGGTCTTCCATTGCGTCTTGGGCAACGAGATGGTCGAATTCGAACTGGCCTGCGTGTAGATCATCTCAGCAGCGGCGGGATCCAGCGGAGCCGCGAAATCGATCTCAAAGGGCTCCTTCTCCTTCCGCTGCTTGGGCGCCGCGTTCGCGGAGTTCGCGGCAGCGTTCTCCTTGATCCTGCGGATCTTCCAGTGCTCCGGGCCGGCCCAGTTCTTCTGCAGCGCGTTGTCGAAGTAGCTGAGGATAGTCTCGTGCTCTCTGTTGGCCGGCTGGTGGGAGAGCGAGATGGCGTAGGTCTCTTCATTCTCAAACTCGCCGTCACCGTCGTTGTTGCCGTCGCCATCCCGGTCGACGCGGTGGACCTTGAGCATCGGCTCCAGCGCCGCGTCTCGGGCCCAGGCTTCACCACCCTCACCGAAGCCGGTGTCTCCGCCGAGATCGAACCCGGCGAGACTGGGATCGTCGTCATCAAAGCCGACTGCGTTGGAGTCGTCGAGCATGATGCCAGAGGCCTCCCCGATCCGACCGCCCTCTTCGTTCGATTTATCATTCCGCCAGTCCTCAGGTGCTCTCAGGAAGGGGATGTCAAGCGACCCGCTGGTATCCCCCAGTTCGAAGTTTTTGAGCGAAGGGCAAATATCCTGCTCGTCGAGACGGTCCAGGTTTGGGAAGAACCTGCTCGCCAGCGAAGCCAGGTCGATCTCCACGTTCTCATCTTCCGGCTTCTGCCCGGGAGGAGGGGAGCCTGATCCCTCGGGATCTGCTGTCTCCCCCCGACCGCTGTCCCTTCGCTTGGCTGCCTCCGCGTCCGCCGCATCTGCCGCGTCGTCACTGCTGTCGAAAACGATGCGACCCTCCCCGTCGATGGACAGGTGGTTCAGAAGTAAGCCTTTTGCGCCTCCCTCGTCGAAATCTGCTGATGCCTTCTTGAATAGCGGGTCCACCGCGAACTCGAGCTCAAACTTCTTCAGCTGCAATGCTGCGAACGACGGCGCCAGAGTCGCCTCGTGTGACCGCTGCGTCTACACGGGATCAGCCTGAGGACCGGTACGCAGAGCGGGCGTCTGGCTTACCTTCTTCCTCGTCTTCCTCCTCACGCCGTCCTCACCCTCCTCCTCTTCCTCCTCGTCGCCCTCCTCGCCTTGCTCTTCGGTCTCCTGCGTTTTTCTGCTGTCGCTGCTCTCTGCCAGACCGCTCAGCAGCTTGCCAGTTTCGGTTGCGACGCTGTCGACTCTGCTCGTGTAGATCTTGACACAGCCGTCCAGTGTGCAGCTGGCCTTCTGGAAGTTGACCCCGTCCCCCTCTTTGAGCAGGGTCATGTCGTGGAAGTAGTCGATGAGCGCAAAGTTCCACGAGTTGTTGGCGTTGATCTTGTTGTCCGTAGCCATCTTCATCCATTCCTCAAAATTGGCCAGGATGGGCACCCGCTTCATTGGGGTCACCGCTCTCGCATGCCGGCCGTCAACATCGCTCTCGCGGCCTCGCGCGCCCGAGGCATGGGGCGTCGCAGGGCTGGATGCGCGGTCGTAGCTGGGCCTGCTGCGTCTCGGGGGCATGGGCGTCTTGACGGCGGCCTTGATCTGGTCCATCTGGCGGTCATGCAGCGCCTGACGCGACTGCATGCGCGCCGCCTTCTCCTCCGCGTCATCGTTGAGGGGGATCCTGAAGCCCGCAACAGATCAGTAAACGTCCTCTAGCTAGCTGGCGCACATGGATGCGCAGCGCACGTACTTGATGGGGGAGTTTTTGTGCGGCGTCGAAGCGCCGGTGGAACGGCGGGCCATGCGAGGCATTGTGGGTGTACTTGCGCCGTAGATTCAGGAGCGAAAGGATACTGCTCTAGCAGGCATTCATGCTGTCGCCGTGCGGGGTGGACTTGATGCGCTGCGCATCTTCGTCTCGCCAACTCGGGCCGTCAACAAAACATACGCCGCGCCGCAGCGACCACGTGCGCAGCGCTAGCCCGATGCGGCAGGCAGCCGGGTGCCTGAGATCTGCTCATCGCGTCCGTCTGACGACGCACCATCATCATCTTCTTCTTCTGCATCTTCTCGTCTTCTTGCAGTATTTATTATCTTAGTGCTATCCTACAACGGCTGTCCTGCTGCATGTCCGCCGTCTCAGGCCGTGGGTCGGTCTGAACGACGTCGACTCCACCAGTGACCACTCGGGTGCAGAGGACGTACAGTACAACCTAGGCATACAACCTAGGCACATATTTGTACAGCCCTCAGTTCAGCAGGATCAGGCTGGTAACACACCAGCATCCAGCAGAGACTGAGGAGAGGATTAATCATTCACAAGCCTTCAAGACCTCTATCATTGGACTCGGCCGTTGTCTGCCTGTGGGCCTCGGATCGCTTCCGCCTGCACCGCCGCATTCTCCGCGTTGACATCAGACCGCTGGCCAGCTTGTCCTCCCTTGTGGCTGTCGCTGTCGTGTGCAGCCCTCCCCCGCCATGGCCTAGGAGAACGGCACGAATTGATCGCCCTGCACTTCCTCGCGGTCATCCCGGATCCCTCCGGACGCTGAGATCTCGTTCCTCCTTCAACCCCATGATGCCTTCGCCATGCGTGGGCCAAAAACTGACGTATACCGCCGCCCTCCCGCGACGCCGAGGAAGGGACGGTATGCTGTTCGGCCGTTTTACCTGACCATCCTGGTCTTCACGGTCATCGTGGCGGCGAGCTGGACCCTCTGGCTGCTCGACATCAGCTGGATTGCTTGGTCGAGTCCTCTGGCCAGGAGGCAATGGACTGGAGAGGATGTGTTAACACGCATGCCGGAGGTAAATACTGAACCCCGGTCCCTCCAGGATAGATCTAGAGACTAATCAAGGGAACGGTTCTTCAGTGCCATCTCGTCCACAAGGCTAAGGACCAGTGCGCCTTCGTCCGCAACAATTGCCCCGACCATGAGGAGGGGCTCTTCTCCTACCTGCAGTTCTACTACTGCAGCCTCTCCCGCGCCAAACCGGTTGCCTTCGTCATCCTCGTCCTGTGGATGTCCATGCTCTTCAGCACCATTGGCATCGCGGCCAGCGACTTCCTGTGCATCAATCTGAGCACCCTCGCCAGCATTCTCGGGATGAGCGAGAGCTTGACCGGCGTGACGTTCCTCGCGTTCGGAAACGGCAGCCCTGATGTCTTCTCCACGTTTGCGGCGATGAAGTCGAACAGCGGCAGTTTGGCCGTCGGAGAGCTGATCGGGGCCGCGAGCTTCATCACGTCTGTCGTCGCGGGGTCGATGGCGCTGGTGCGGCCATTCCGCGTGGCGCGGAGGAGCTTCGTCCGCGACGTGGGCTTCTTCGTCGTCGCTGTGAGTTTTAGCATGCTGGTCCTTGCTGACGGAAAGCTGCGCGCGTGGGAATGCGCCGCGATGGTCGGACTGTACCTCTTCTACGTCGCCATGGTCGTGACGTGGCACTGGTATCTGGGGCGGCAGCGGAGGATGCGTGAGAGGGACATTGCAGCGCGGACGCATTTCCATATCCCGGAGAACCAGGAGCTGGACATACAGGAGACGGCGGAGGACGATGATCCTGGAGTGGTCGGGGAGACGAGGAGCCTTCTTCACGGCCCGTCGAGGGACGATTTCGACGCCCTCGAGAGGGCGGACTTCCCGGCCTGGAAGGAGGACCACGAGGACGACGAGACTCGGGCTCGATACCTGGCCGAAATCCGCGACAACATGCACGTCAGCCGGCTGGTGCCCACGAGACGACGGAACACATTGACCCCGATACGGCCGAGTTTGGTCGGCGCTCTCGAGTTCCAGTCTGTCCTGTCGTCCCTAAAGAAGTCCAGGAACATCCACCACATGCCTATCAACCTCCGCAGCTACTCTGAAGACCCGAGCGTCTCCCCTCGGCGGCAGCCGGATAACCGCTCGTCTTTCTCGAACCCGCCGGCCAGCTCGTCAGCGGCCCACTTATCTCCCGGCCATGAATCAGCTTCCACTCGGACCCGTGCAGTATCGGCCAACGACGCAGCAGGGCTACGCCTGGATACCAGCATTCTGGATCGCGGTCGTCAACGGCCGATCAACCTCACCGTGACTGTGCCTCCAAAAGAGCCCCGCGAGACTCCTGGCCGGGATACCGGTGCGCAGCCCGAATTCTCCCAGATCGACGAGTCTGCGATGTTGACGGTCTCCCCGACTTCGTCCGGATATCCTTCACGCAGTCACAGCCCAGTTTCGGAGGCACGAATCCCTTCGCCTGACCATCTTGCACCGCCCAGGCCAGAACTGCGGACTCCCGAATATCAGACGGACCCGACGATCCACCGGCTTTCCCCGGGGGGCGTGTCTCCGCGAGGCACGGTGCACATTCCCCAGATTTCCGTCAGCCCTGACCATGACGTTCAGAGTCCTGCAACAAGCCCGTTTCCGCCGTTCTCAGACGGCACCGCGTCGGTCTCGTCGAGAGCCCCCAGCGTTCGTCAGGACGTTTCTCCGGATTTGCTACGTCTGCATGACGATCTGATAGACGGATACGATCCCGAGGCCAAGCCGCTGAAGTGGTGGCCGTATCGGATTCTTCCGGCGCCCCAGCTGCTGGTGTCGACGCTGTTCCCGACTCTCTACAACTGGAAGGCCAAGAGCCTCTGGGAGAAGCTGTTGGGCATTGTCGCAGCACCCAGCGTGTTCCTGCTGACGATCACTCTTCCGGTCGTGGATCCGACGCAGACTGATCCGGTGTCGGACCCCGATCCAGTGCTGCTGCCCCCGGTGCCTGACGGAGACAATCACCCACCGCCGCTCATCCAATTGCCGGAAGACAGCCCTCGTCTCAGGCCCCAGAGCCGCGAGTCGACCACGTCCAAACACGCATCCTCGGCGCGACCGCGCTGGGACTCGGAGATGCCTGCCGCTCAACCGCCGTCGGACCGGTCCGCCTCGCAAAAGGAATGGCATCGATGGCTCGTCTCCGTGCAGCTGTTTACGGCCCCGTTGTTTGTCACCGTCATCGGGTGGACGAACATGGACTCGGAGATGAAGGCCCGCAACCTCCTGCTGCCGGTGCTGTGTTCTCTCCTCTTCTCTCTGCTCTGTCTCACCGGCCTCATGATCAGCATGAGACACCGGGACCCGTCGCGGCCATCAAAGGAGAGCCGGCCTCTTCTCGCGCTGCTCGGTTTCGTCGTGGCAATCGCCTGGATCGCGACGATCGCGACCGAGGTCGTCAGTCTCCTCAAGACCCTCGGGGTCATCCTCAACATCAGCGACTCGCTGCTCGGCCTGACCGTCTTCGCGGTCGGGAACTCGCTGGGCGACCTCGTAGCCGACATCACCGTCGCTCGCCTGGGGTACCCCGTCATGGCGCTCAGCGCGTGCTTCGGCGGTCCGATGCTGAACATCCTGCTCGGGATCGGGGTCGGCGGTCTGTACATGACCCTGCAGTCGCAGAAGAAGCCGCCCACATCGACACTGGTCGTCGACCCGTACCAGATCACCATCTCGAAGACGCTGGTCATCAGCGGCGCGACGCTGCTGGTCACGCTCGTGGGGCTGCTGGTCGTCGTCCCGCTGAACCGGTGGAGGATGGACCGCAAGATCGGCTGGGGCCTTGTCGCCCTCTGGAGCGTCAGTACCCTGGGCAACATCATTGCCGAGCTGACCACGTCAACGTAGTTGTTTGTAGTTAGTTTTGTCTCTTTTTTCTTTGCATGAGGGCAGATGCGATGCGACGCTGTTTGTGTGTTTGACATGAAATGAAATGAACTTCAGCCTTGCCGCATGCCTGATGGTTCGTCCTCGGTGTACATAGCACGCATGCATACCTACCTGTGTCCGTTTCAGAGTCTCTTACCTCGTTTGTTGCACAACTGGTCTAGCTGACTGGCTTGACTTCACTGACTTCACTGACTGACTGGCTGGCTGATGAAGATGACGATCTATCCATCCATCTATCAGGTATCTATCTATATCTATGCATGCATTTACCATTTACCATCTATCTATCTATCTATCTATCTATCTATCTATCTATCTAAGATGCTATCTGAATGCAAATTTTCCATTGATTGCATCCATGAAATGAAATGAAATGAAATGAAATGAAACCGATTACTGATTCTTACAATTCCTATTTAAATGCAAAAAAAGACCGACATAAGGGACCAAAAAATCCTCCATTAAAATAAGCAAATTTAAAAAGTTACAAATTAATTTCTAAAGTCGATAGATAGATAAAGATAGATAGAAGAAGCAATATATATCCTACGGCTACTAAAAAAAAAGAGGCTATAATAGCTATAGCTATAGAAAACGAACAGAACGGAACGGAAGCAACCAGAAAATCACAAAAAGGCAGCTTTGAGTGGTCAGTCGGGTCGGTCTCTGTTCTTGGTTTCCTTTTTCCTCCACCTTGATAGATAGGACAGAGAAATCCGCACTGTCTCACTCCAGCCGTCTTGAACTTGAAATGGGATCCAACCAACCGCCCGCGCAACAAAACTGCCAAGTACAATAAAGTAAGATATCAATTGCTAAACTATAGGTAGCTACATTCGACCCACAGGCGAGCATTGTCAAAGTGCGGATCTTGTTCAATCCAACACGCGGCCCGCGACAGCGGCGCCGCTCCGGTCCTTGGTCTCCACCTTCCTCAAGGTCTTGCCGGCCTGGATAGACATGAGCAGCGCGCTGCGGTCGGGCAATCCGGCCGGCGGCCCGCTTGGAGCGGAAGGAGGGGGCGGGGGCGGGGGCACTCCCGCTGGCCCTGGAGGAGGTGGAGGGGGTGGTGGTGGAGGTCCGCCTGCCGACGGAGCAGGAGGCGGTGGTGGAGGTGGCGGCGGTGGGGGCACTGCTGCAGACGCGCCGTTGGTCTCTGAGGTCTCTGCAGGTGCCGCTGGCGGTGCTGGGGGCGGAGGCGGAGGAGTAACTGGATTCTCCTGCACCGGCGTGGGCGACTTGGAAGGAGACTTGTTGTCGTCCATGGCGCTCAGAGGCCGAGGGGGCCCCATGGTGCCGAACAGGATGCTGGCCAGCTGCTTCGCACTGCCTGCGCCCGTGCGGTCATCGTCGTCGGACGACGAGTCGTCGTTGTCGGAGCCGTCGACGGACCAGCTGTCCTCTTCCGGACGAGCACGGGATTTGCGCTCGAGGGGCCCGGTCACCGGGAATGGAGACCTGGAGCTCTCCTGCTGTTGCTGTTTCTGCTGCTGCGCGAGGCGGTGGAAGGGGTTCGTGGACTGGAATTCCTCCTTGGGAGAGGTGACCGTCGTCTGCGGAACCGCCGAGGGGGAAGTAGCCGCTTGGTCTGCAGACTGGCTGAGCTTGCGGAAGTAGGGGTTCTTGGACTCCGAAGCCCCCGTCCGGCTGCTGGCGGGCGAGCTGACGGCCGGGCTGGCCTGCTTCTCCGGCTCCTGCGCGACAGCGGGCGCGGGGGTTGCCGGAGCCTCAGGCACAGGCGCGGGCGGAGGCGGAGGCGGAGGAGGCGGCGAGGCCGCGGTCGTCGGCAGCACCTGGCTCTGCGTTGGAGTGCTGTCCTGCGGGGTGATGTTGACCGGGCCCTCGTCGTCGGACGAGCTCTCCTCTGCAAGGCCTTCGAGTTCGCGCTGCAGCTGGCGCTCCCGCTCCCTGGCTGCCTCGAGTTCGGCGCGCTGGGCCGCCAGTCTGGCTTCCCTCTCCTTCGCCTCGCGCTCCGCGGCCGCCTTGCGACGTTTCTCTTCCTGCTTCTTGAGCTTGCCCTGTCTGACCTGCTCCTCGAGCTCGCGCAGACGGGCTTCCTGCGCCTCTTTCTCTCTCTGGAACTCTTCTTCCTGGCGTTTGGCCTCTTCCCTACTTGACGTTAGTGCATCCGGTGTATATATATATACTTTGAGGGCCGAACTCAAAACTTACTCTAGGCGTTTCCTTTCGGCCTCCTGGGCCTCCTGCTCTTCTCTGAGGGCTTGCTCTTTGGCCTCCTGCTCAGCCTTCGCCGCTTCGTCCGCATTCTTGGCCTCGGCCTGGCCGGAGCTGTCTGGTCTGCCCTTGCGAGATGGCGGCGCTGGTGGTGGAGGCTTCTTCCCTGCCGGCTTCGGGGCTGGAGGAGAGGGGGTCCGTTCGCTGGCCAGGCGGCGCTGTCTCTCCTCTTCACGCCTGGCATCTTCTTCCTCCGCTCGCCTAATCCTCTCCTCGCGCTCTCGCTTCTCTCGTTCCTGACGCTGCTGCAGAGTCTCTCCGGTATCGAAGTGAGGCTTGAGACCAGCGGCTGCCATACGCTCAGCGATACGCTTCTGAGCACGCTCCCTGGCGGCAGCCACACGCTCTTCGTGGGTGAGTCCAGTCAGCGAGCTCGAAGAGGTTGTCGACACCGGAGATGGCCGAGCTGCAATCTCGCCGTTGGCAGGGGTATCATATCTAGAAGCGCCCCTAGAGGACGAAGGTCTCGTTTGTCTGCAAATGTCAGTACGATCAATGAAGAGAAAGTTAAAAAAAAAAGGGGGG
>JGI26058J51888_1000507_pt1 | contig 21147 bp, 19 predicted proteins | sample HigsolmetaSP110D_FD_51888 | JGI IMG/M metagenome (IMG submission 51888) | reverse complement strand
GGGGGGGGGGGGGGGGGGTGGGTTCGGAAGTTTTTTTCCGCCGAAATGGATTGTTGTGGTCATTTGGCATTCTACGTATATATATATATATATATTCAGCCCAGCCCAGACAAATACAAATGTGCGGTGGGTTGATGATGATGATGATTGCACCATGGTTACGGTTATGCTCATGGCCATGGCCATAATAGCTAACTACTACGGAGTAGCTACGCCAGTGCTTTGTATGTATGTATGTATGTATGTTGTACTCTGTACTCCGTTCTGGACTCCGCCCGTATTGGATCTAGGTTTCAGGTTTTAGGTGGTGAGAGGAAAAAGGTTGGAAGGTCGGAAGCTTGGCTGGGTATGTGGGTATGTATGTATGTATGTATGTATGTATGTATGTATGTGCCTAAGCTAAGTAAGGGAACTCCGGCTCCAGCTGGATTCCATCCGGCCCCGGGGAAGGTTGGAAGGTTGGAACACGTGCCCGGGTGGCCTGACTGGGGAATGAGCGGGGCTGATGCGGAGATGATGCGGAGTGCGGAGTTGCGGAGCTCCGAGCAGTAGTAGTGGAGGTGCATCGCTTTTTTCTTTGTATTATTCCACTGAGTTCTGGACGAAAGAAAATGCGGTCTAGAATATAGGGTAATAATGATGATAATAATAATATGTCCGGTCTGGTACGCAGTACGCCGTACATGGGATGTAAAATATACATGGTACTTGGGAGTTATGTACAGTATATAGTGGGTTAGATGCTATACTATACCAGGAAGTTGTACATACATACAGTACATACAACATGCATCCGCATACCGACCTATCTGTTCGGTCCGCGGGGTGCCCCGAGGTCATGTCAGGTGAACGTTCTATATTATTTGAGAGTCTAGAACGGGTTCCCCGGAAAGAAAGAAAGAAACCCCAGAACTCAGAAGACCCGGAATAATAATAACTCTACAGCTGCCGCGGCGGCGGTGAGCAGCGTCCAGTTGCACTTGTAGTACTTGTACAGTACAAGCCGATGAGCGTTTCATCCTCAGACTCGGTCTCGGTCTCGGGCCGAGGCCGCCGAAGTGGTCTCGAACGTCCACCTCCAGGGAATTACCGGATTAGGCGACCCGGGGGGGGGGTGTTGGCTTAGAATTTCTTGGGGTTTCTTGGGTGGATGGTCTGGTTCTTAGACTTCTTCGTCTCTTCTTTTCTGTGGAGATTGGCTGGCCTGGACCTCGATCAGGAGGGCTGAAAGCGGCAGCAGTAGTAACAGGAAGAACGGGAATAATGATGTCCGTAGGGATGCTATGATAGGTAATCCCGGTTAATCGATCAAGACACAAAGCTAAAGAACTCCGATGAATTAGTGAATTGATGGGACATTCCAGTCGACGAGAGGAAAAGAAACTGACAAGCTTGCAAGATTTTGTTTGAGGGAAAATTGTCACTCTGGCTCCATCCCTCTAGAGGACTACCGTGCAGGAGTGTTTTAAACAGGCCGTGATTAAGGGGAGCCTGATCTGTTTGTCACATGGGGGCGGGTGAAGACTTCTGTTAACGGGGCGCAGTCCCTTTGAGTTCAATGGTGATTACCAACTTGAATGATGAATTTCATTACTTGGTGCGGATAGTACTATGCAGCATGCTCGCACCATACATCCGTATACGGGGTGGAGATTCATAATGAGGCTCGATTTGGCCAATGGCCGTGCAGTCCACTGCTGGACTAGGTAGGTACCTACCTAGGTAGTTAGCCAGTGCACTGCGATTCTCTCTTAGCAATGAAAAAAAGCTAGTTTGTTGCCGAGCAGACTCCGAGGTGCACTTGGATGTCTCGACTATTGCGGAGGGAGTAGGAAAGCAGTCTGTAGAAGTAAAGTCACGAGGACGATGCTCCGTTCCGGAGTTAATGTTTGCAGATACAAAGCTGCTTGGTGAGGAGAAAAACGCACGAGCCGCATCACATCAGGAGCTTGTAAAGATGAAAGACCGACAGGGTGACATTAGCTGCGATTCGACGGCACCTGTAAGCTCACTCTAAAATGGTCAGTGTCCTTGAATTCACTTCGAAGCTGGTACAGTACTTTTGGCCTGTTGGGGGTCCAGGCTGGCACAAGCGGTGAGACTCGCTCGCAAGGTGATAAAGTCAGCTACAGCAATCGGCGCCTCCAGGTTGCCATTCTTGTTATTTGGAAGATTTGTTGTTAACCTGCCCTTGACGATTGTTCATATCGATAAATGTCCAGGACCGTGTCTCCTAGCCTTGATTTAGGTTGGAGGCCTTCACAGCGCGGTCGCTTGCATCCAGCAGAACAATGCACGGGGTTTAGATGGCCGTTGGGCAATGCACGCAGATATTCCAGGCACTGCAGTGGGAAATTGACTCAGCAGTTTCATATGCACAAGGATATGCGCAACTACTGGGATACTGATCGCAGAGAAGAGAACTAATGCCACTGACCATCTAGGTGGGAAGTTCTGTTTTCATCCATCCGACAATGACCTCCCCCATCAAATCAATCTGGTGTCTATCAATTTCTGCACAGTTCCCCTACTACGACGGTGGATGTGATACGGAAAGACCGAGGTGGGATTCTATTTTTACAATCACTAAGTGCAAGCAAGGTAAGGTGGTTTCATGGTACTCTGCAACAGCACGCTAAGCAAGCGGCTGCTCGATCGACATGGGAACCCAGGTTCCCGCCATTTCAACAATGGATAGTGATGCATACAGGGGCTGACTAGGAAAATAGGAATCGGAGGCAGATTTAGACATCTCTTGCCATGAGTGCTATGCCATCCAACACAATATTATCGTCCTCAAAGATAAGGCGTCAAAGGCATCGAAGGACCCGAGAATGGTTCGCCCAACATGGTCGAACACGTGGTCTGGAATCAAGACCAAGTGCCATGGCCGATGCTGGATGAGAGCCTTTTTTAAGTAATCAACACTAGGGACCTAGTCCGCCAGCCATGGGCCGTGTTGAACCTGGCGGTGTACTCCCAAGTCGACGCGTCGAGATGAAGTCATCAATTAAACGACGATGGCACAGATCAAACTTCTCACACAGAGCCAAATCAAGACCCGAAACCTGTGGCATGCGGCACTCTTCCCTCTATGTCAACGCCATTTCCCGGCGCCAGCGCCGTCGACTCCGTCATTGAGTTTCCAGGTGCTCTCGAGGCGAGATGGACGATGAGCAGATCTCTGGGTCCACAGGGCCGGAGCACGTCGGGGAGGAAGAACAGGTATGTTTGTGCAAGCATGCTAGATCTGCATAATTCGCGAAGCGGCTGCGAAAAGAATGAGATGCCGATCTCTCGCCACACCTGTTCCCCAGCAATGCTAACCCTCCGTATAGTCTAAGAGTCTGGACACTATGCCAGTCGAGATCCTCATCATGATCTTTTCGTATCTGTCTTTGCTGGACCTCCGCTCCCTCAGACTTGCATACGGAAGATACGTCGACTTGGTGATCCGGACCCATTTCCGCCTCCCGCTCCAGGAGTATGTCCGCCGCCTAGAGGCTGAGTGTCGAGCCTTGCGGGCTCAAGGCGAAGTTATTCCAACTCAGGCCTTGACCATAGCTGCTGCTCACGGAAACATACCCTTGCTTGACGCCCTTACGCGAAGTAGTGGCATTTGGTGGTCCAGTGGAGCAACTCCGTACATTTCCAGAGGAAGAGTCCTCTCATACGCTGATTTCGGCGGCAAAACTGCATTCGAATGGGCTGCAGAATATGCTCAGGATACGGTAATCAACTTCCTCTTTGAAAATAGGGCAAGATTTACCACGAGAAATTGTCTCTGGAGATCACTGCAGCTAGCCATCATCAAGGGGCATATAGCTACAGTCCACCTTCTATTGAAAAGGGGGAAGCCACAGCTGTCTATTTCTCACAAGTCTGGCTATCGACCGAATCTCATTAGATGCCACGACTTCATTTCAGCCTTTCGGGATTCCGTTGCTGCTGGAAATACAGCGATGTTGCAGTTGCTATTTGAGTACGGGATACGCACCCTGCCTGTTCCCTTCTATCATCTCCATATAAGATCTCAAAATTGCAGATGGGCCAGAAAAGCTATGCTAGAGTTTGCGGATGATATATACTTAGAAACCCCCCTCCACTTGGCCGCTAGAAACGGACGCCTGGAAGCAGTAGATCTGCTGCTAAATCTCGGAGCAGATAGAGAAGCGGCAGCCAGGAACAAGTACACGGCTCTCGATTATGCAATTAGCAAAGGACACGACGCAGTGATTACACTTCTGCTTGAGCGCGGAGCGCTCATCGAAGACCAATCCAGGTCGGCACTGCTTGTCGCCGTCCGCCATGAGCGTTCTGCAACAGCACGGATGTTGTTGGAAATGGGGGCAAACCCAGATCACAGTTCGGCAGAGGGCCGCATTCTGGAGTCAGCGTTGCTGAACAGAGATTTCACCACCATCTCGCTGCTGCTCAACCATGGCGCCACGATACAATCCCGTCACGATGGGGCGAAAGGCGTTTTGCAGGAAGTGGCAGTATGGTGCGATGGGAGCTTCATCCTGCAACTCCTGGACCTCGGAGTCGAAGTCGATGGCATCCACACCTGTCGGACTGCACTGCAGGTGGCCTGCGAGCACGGCAACTATCCGGCCGCTTTTGCTCTTCTCAGTCGCGGGGCCTCCCCGTCCATATTCGATCCGCACCATACGCGGATGCCCCTGCACACCGCTGCCCTGAAAGGTTTCCTAGAGATCGCCAAGCTGCTTCTTGTTTTCGGGGCGCAGGTTGACGCCAAAGGAGCACATTGTGACAACACGGCCCTGCACCTCGCCGCAATGGTAGGCAACAGGGAGATGGCGAACCTGCTTCTGGAGAGTGGAGCGAACGTTGAAGAGGCGGACGAGGAGGGGAGGACGGCACTCTCCTTCGCCGTGCTATGGGGCCACACCTCTGTTATTCAGCTGCTGCTGAGCCGCGGGGCCAGTCTGTCTGTGGGCGGGAAGAGAATAGAACCACCCTCGACGGACAAGCTCGACGGGCTGGTCTGGGACTGGGAGTGGAAGGCGCGGGCAATTCTGGCTGCGACGCCGGAAGGACAGTCAGCGAAGAAACTGCTGCGTTCCGTTCTGAGTTCTGATAAGAGTCTGTCCCTGGCCCCAACCCTCAAGTAGCTGAAAGATCGCTGCTAACACTCGATTTTACCTCGATATAGAAACTCGTGATGGCCTCTCTCCAGGTTGGAGAATCAGTCCCACGTCGGGGCAGTCGATCAGAGACGCTTTTCTGGAGATCGCTGCGCTGTGGCAGTTGTACGCCAATTCGGAGTAAGGCTTGCCGGGATGAGAAGAATTTAGCAAATCGACTTAAGAGACGACACCTTATAGCTAGAAACCTGCTTTGGATAAATGGAGACCATATTATTTTGCATATGTCAACACATTCTTCCCCGCTTTTTTCCTTTTTTCATCTTGTTTTTTTTTCGATTGGACGTGTCTCTCACAATCTTTCGAGCATTCCACATACCAAAAATCACACAGCCGGGCCCGATGTGATGTGGTGTGAAGATTAGGTACGGAGTACCTAGGTTAAGGAGTCTATGGACATGGCCCGAAGTTATCCGTCTAGCGCCAGCCAGCCCTAACTTAATTCCCGTGTCCACACTAGAAGTCAATCTTTGATCTTTCCCGAGCTGCTCTCACCAAGTTCTCGCGGATTGCTGATACATACCTTGCAGTAACTCGATGACGTCCCTTGCGCTGAACAACGGATGAATAGTCATAAACGACCCCCGATGCATTCTCTCTGCGAGGTACTCTGTGCATCTTCTTGCAGTGTCAGGTCAACCCTAGCTTAGTCGTGTCCAGCCGTTTCCGCACCAGCCCGTTCACCAACGTTGAAGGTTGAAACTGAGGATCAGATTTCCGGCCTCCCCGCCGAATGAATCCATCGCTCGGCGCCCCTCCAGGATTTTGTTCTCGGCGGCGATCAACGCTCGAGATCCACTCTGCTCTCGGACGTTGCCCTTCCTGACTCATAGTCGCCAAGCCAGTCTGCACTTGGTCTGGAGTGTCTGTGTCTGCCGACTCTGTCCTGCCTTCGATCTCTAGCGCCATCGCGCGGCACCCTCATTTCATGTAGTAGCAACACTGTCAGCTACAACGTGTGTGGAGATCTATCCACCACCGGGAGATAGATGTGTAGATTAGATCCCATCTTTATCTTAGCTACCTGCCTCCGTAAACTGACCTAGCTCCGTCTCCACTCTGGTGTCTGCTCCGCGCCATTCATCCTACGTGCTTGGTCGATTCTCCGAAACGGGGTGTTCTTTGGTCAGGATTTTCCAGACCACCGGCGTTGACTCAACAGTCGCCCCCATGTATAATTTGGACTTTCTCTCCCTGGCCGGTTCCAGGATCAAGAGGTATCAGATCAGGAAAACCTCGTCTTCCCCGCGTTTGTGCTCCATCTCGTCTGTCGTGTCACATCTCTTTCTTTTCTAACATATCTAAGCGGAGACCTGCTCACAGTCATCCTATTTACCGGCGGGAGGAAGCACAGGTCGGACAGAATCTGCCAGGGGCCAGGATCGGACATTTAATTTAGAATAGGTATGTACTCCGCGCAGCACTCTCTCGTTCTTCTATACGACACTGTTCTCAGATCCTGTTGGTGCAACTTCACCTTTCTCAGCCAAGCCTCTGCCGAGTCAGTGTCAATGGGGCGGATATCTCCGGGAGATGGGGCCATTATCAGTAACGCCCCGGGATATCAAGTGCATATGTACAGTGCAAGCAAACACGCCACTGCCATGCCGAGAAGGCACCTGTATGAGGGGGTTTTGCCTTGGAGACTGATATTTTTTTTTCTCAGGTTGATTTTTTTTTCTTTTCCCTCGAGACCGCACTTTGGAAAGGGATAATTGTTCTCGTTCTGAGCGCAATTAATTATTTATCCCATCATACCTGAGTTTCTGGCGTCGCCACCTGCAGCACCGTTATTATTCTCCGCCATGGTTTGTTGAGTTCTTGCGTAGAGGACTTCGGCACGGCTTTGGGCGGGCTCGGCTTGGCTCGGTGAAGGCACTACGGAGACCAGGCACCCCGCGCTGTTTTTTTTCATCGTCATCGTCTTCAACCCGCACCTAGACTGACAACGCTGGAGCAGCTGCGGATTGGGATTTCGAAGGGTTCCGAATAATCCCTCTGTTTTTCGCTTTGAACCGCGCTGAGATCCTGCTGTCCGCAGCAGATCCATCTCTCTCGGACCGGAGACGAGATCCGCGGCTATCGCTCCCCGCTCCCCGTCCAATCACTTATCAACCCCATATATCGAACAGTGTACAAAAGTACTGGACCTGCTTGCTCCGGCCGTTGCTGGACAGGGTTCATCCCGTCTGATTCGGGATTACGGCTAACGGGCAATTCGTCCATTTTTATCCGATTTTATCTATTTCCGTCGCGGGCAAGCATGGACAGTACCTTCGACTCGCATCACGGGCACCAGGGCACGATTGGTTCGGGGAACGATGTTGCAGGCGTAGACCGTGCCGACGTCGACGTGCGCGAGTGTCGCGGCGATGGCGCAGGCTCGAATCCCAATTCGAACAGCGAATTGAGCAGGACGAAGGATGGCGCTGATGTCGATGTCGACGTCGACGTCGAGACGGGGGACGAGCCCGACTTGGCGACGGTTGATCACATCTACAGGTAATCGCCCCTTACGATTCAGAAGATGGCTTCAAAGGCACCGTACAGTACTGACATGTGCAGAAAACTTGACCGCCGCATCATCCCCGCCTTCTGGACGCTGTACTTCCTGTGCTCGGCGATCCGCTCCAACGTCGGGCTCGCGCAGACGATGAACGCGGACGTGGGCCACGACCTGGGCTCCGTCCTGCACCTGACGCCGCACCAGGTCTCGACGGGGCTGGCGCTGTTCTACGTCTGCTACGTCGTCTTCGACCTGCCGTCGAACCTGATCATGACGCGGCTGAGCCCACACGTGTGGATGAGCCGCATCGTCATCAGCGTCGGGCTCATCGGGAGCTGCATGGCCGCCATGAAGGCGGCGTGGAGTTTGTAGTACGTTTCCTCTCTTCTTTTCCTCTCTTTCAGTCCTGGAATAGGATTGCTAATGATTGCAGCCTCCTCCGCCTCCTCCTCGGCATCGTCATCGCAGGCATGTGGCCCGGCATGGCCTACTACCTCACCCTCTTCTACCCGCCCTCGCGCACCGGCAAGCGCATCGGGCAGTACTTCACCGCGGCGCAGGTCTCCGCCGCGGTCGTCGGGCTCGTGTCCGCCGGCTTCCAGAAGATGGACGGCGACGGCGGCCTGGTCGGCTTCCAGTGGATGTTCCTGCTCTACGGCCTGGTCACCATCGTCGTCGGCTTCCTACTGATTTGGTGGCTGCCTGATAGACCTACTCCGCCCGGGGAACCCCTCCCGGAACGGAGTAAGTATCTCAGATGGCTGCCGCGGAGCCCTCCCGCGTTGAAAGGGCGCGACGCCGAGATCCACTACCACGACCTGAGGCGTGTCTATCACCGGCCGCAGTGGACGCTGCGGGACCTGCTGCGCGTGTTCATGGACTGGCGGCTGTGGCCCCTGCTGGCGATGTACTTTGGCGTGGTGGGCGTGGGGATCGGGGTGCAGAACTACGGCACGGTCATCATCAAGGCGACGAACCCGAAGCTGACGGACATCCAGCTGAGCTTGCTGTTTGCGCCGATCTGGATCGTACGTTCAACGCTATACTCCTCTGACGAAGGAGATCATCTGACTGACTGGTGATATGCAGATGGACCTCATCGCCATCCTCCTCATCACCCCCCTCTCCGACCGCTTCCACCGTCACCGCGCCCTCTTCTTCTCCCTCCCCGTCCTGCTCCAGATCCTCGGCCTCCTGCTCACCACCTACGCTGGCACCGACTCCAACCCCTGGCCGCGCTACGGCGGGCTCCTCATCGTGGGGTTCGGCCTGGGCCCCACCGTCCCCATCACCATGACCTGGACCAGCGAGCTCTTCCAGCCGCGCCACGGCGAGGTCGGCGTCGCCGCCGCGTCCGCCGTCGTCTCCGGCTGGGGCAACCTGGGCAGCATCCTGACGACGTACGCGCTGTATTCCGGGTGGAAGAGCGACTACGAGGCCCCCGGGAGGAAGCAGTACCGGAAGAGTAACCTGGTGATGGTGGGGATCCTGTGCGCGAGTATCCTTGCTGCGGTGCTGATGGAGGTGCTCCTGAGGATTTTTCCTGGAAGAAACACCAGCAGCGGCGCTGGTGGTGCCGCCGCCAGCGGAGAGAATACTAGAGAAGTCGCAGACGGCGCGGCGAAGAGGGAGGCGGAGCAGCGAGGGCTGGAGGGGTTGACGCTGGCGTTTTGGAAGAAGAGCGGTGGAAGCAAGAAATAGACGGTAATATCGATAGATGGGTATCTCTCTCGAGTAGAGTTCCTATCCCTGTTACGTGGTATAGTTATATGTCATGCCATGTTTTGGGGCTAATGATTACCTTTCTCTGCTATAGAAAGCCCCCGACCAAACGAAACGGAATGAAACGGAATGGAATGCAATGTATGTATATATGAGGTCCATAGAAAGAAAGTTCTATATAGAGGCATATATAATACATAATGTTCTCAGAATACACCATCTCTTTTTTCACAGCGTCATCGTCATCATCACTGAAGGACAGCCCTGTAAGCTTTCTTACTATTCGAAATGGAAATACCTGTGGATTGCAGGTTTTCTTCCATCTGCCCTTGTTCCTGGTTGATTGCGTCCAATTAGTCCTGGGCTTGAATAATAAATGGCAGCTTAGAATTAGGCATCATCATGCATTTGCTCGACGGATCCATGTCGGTCCCCCGATCACCCTTCCGTCAGTCTGGCAGGATTCCCGATAGAGGACATTGGAACACGCCTCGAATTTTTTTTTCTCCCTCGAGAACCTATGAGAGATAGTTGCGCTACGTGCAAAGACTTAGGTGGGGAGGGGGAAAAAGAAATACATAAAGAGCATAAAGATAGGAGGCAGTGTATATGCGCAACGGCCTTGAGACTCTTGTTTTCGCCATAAAGGAAATTTATGGATTCAAGTACCCAGACGGGCACTTCGAGCGGCCTGGTCGTGCATGATGACTGATTGGAGCTGGCTCTTCTTGTGGGAGCAATCAGAGCAACTGTCTGTCTGCCCCATGAGGTGCCAATATGAAAAACACAATGTGGTCAAGTCAGATGCCTTGCTTTCCTGTTTACACGACACGAACGATGGTTCATGCTACACTAACTGTACAGTAAAACGGATCACTGGTGGTGTTCTGCGATAAGTGGCGGCCTCCCTCCGTTAGTTCCATAGGACGGCTTGATTTATATAAAGGTTCCCACTGATTCGTGACATGTATCCGAGCTGGGACCCTTCAAAAATCAGGCCCCTGCGAAGGCATGATTAGGTAGTTGAGATCATAATGCCCCCCCCTCCCGCCCTCCACCCCATTTTTAGCGTCATTTCGGATAAAATACCGAACAGACATTAACACTTTGCCCACACCACCGCCATTGCCTAACGCCAATGTCGTTTCAGAGAGGACAAGAAGATCAAGGACGGAATTACGTAGAACTATAAACAAAAGATGAGGCGATCGATTCATGTGTTCCAAGAGTGAATTTCAGCATGGTGGCTATTTGAACGAATTTTACAGAAGAATCACCAAGGGGGTCTCTTCTGCTCTGGCCATCATAACGCCTAAGAAGGGTAGCAAATGGAGAGCAGATTTCTGGGGCAAGAAGATGCCCCAAAATGTCTTTCCGATCAATGACAGTCAGATCTGTCATTGGCTGCTCTAGGATTTAGACGAGGGACTATACGAAGAGTTCGATTCTAATGGCGCAACTTACCAATGGTCGGTTATATCCAACACAGAAACACTCTCGTACGGCTCATTAATCCTTAGAGGTCCAGTTAAATTGTTTCCTCAACTCTCCTGCGCTCGTAGCCTTTCGATGAGCTTTTCTCTTAGGAAAGGACTGAGGCCAAGACTGCGATTCTTTTATTCAGCGTCAACCCGATAGACTCTGGTCACAAAACACTTACATCCCATTCCGAGTAACGATTCGGTATGTTCCTAATAATGATTAGTCAGAAGCCCGATTCAGTGACATCTATAAACAGGCATATCGTGACACAGTCTGTCGTACCACTAGGCTGGTAATTCCCGTTCTCCCCCACAAAATCTCCATTCGCATCGACTTCCAGGCTGCCGAAGATATCCTCAGGCCTTTCTATGGCGTCAGTGCATCCGGCAAACAGGCGAACTTAGGATGACAAATTGCTTTACCATGCGGTCCTCCCATACTCGGGAGGATTCCTGCTATCGGATACGTGAATCCATCCACCTCTTCCGCCGGAGCCAACTCCACCCTGAGCGCTGGCGCCGCCGCTGGAATCTCCTCCAGCTCCTCCTCCGCCCCCGTACCCCGGCCGCCTCCGCCGGCTCGGAGGTGCGAAGAATACGCCACCGGAACCTAGGTTCGCCCCGGCGGTAGAAGCCATAATCCGTGCATGTGATATAACGTCGGGGTCTTTGTGCGCATGCTCAGCAAGAACATCTTGCAGTATTCTCAGAAACCGCGGGTTCTCTTCAAAGGAGTCCGGGGTCGGAGGGAGTTTGGAACAGGTGCCAATCGCTAATTCGTGGTTGGGCGGTTCTGTAGGTAACAGTGACAGGATGTGGCTCTCAGCAGGAGCCTTAGGATTTGGGAATACATACTACAAAATGTGTAAGCTATGAGATAACACAGAAGTATCAAGCGTCTTCAAACTTACTATGTATGGAGCGCTCTCCAATGTAGACAGAGCGCGAATCTGAATCCGTCTGGACGCTCTTAAGGTGTGACGGGTAAAAGAACTAATCACTACCATAATTAGATATTATAAGAGGAGATGATGATAATTAAACAGCCAGACGAGAAGCAAAATTATGTGCATGGAGGCCGGAGAAATTAATTTCATGACTTCAGACTATCGAGATGATTTTGGAGCGGGGAAGACAAACAAGACAAACTCCTGTGATCGCGCGTCGCGTTTTGAGGTCCTCTCCGGCTTCATCGGTATCCACTCGAGCTTGGCAGGAGTGACAGCGGGACGTTCAGATACTTCACGTCATTTTGCATCTCTGCATAATGCTCTGCGTACTGGCTGCTATTTGATCTTCATTGAATCTCTCCCTTTATTTGCCTTAAATGGGGAGGTCAAGAGTGAATGATTCGTACATCTTCTCTCTTTGTTTTCTTGATATTGACGTCTAACATCCACTCCGAAAGCCAGCCATTAGCTTTCTACTACTTTGGTTAATCATCTTTTGAGCATCATCTCCCTGTATTTCAACTTGATGCACTGTTTTCCACTCCTCAAGCATTAAAAGACACTGCCATGGCAACCCCATCTTCCAAACAGAACCCGGGGGCGACCCCTACGCATTTAACTTCCTCACCACATCTCTCTGCTGTACCTATGGGCCGGCCTCTGTCTCACAAGTCGCCCTCAATGAGGACACTGTCCGCCTCAGGACATGGACAAGCCCAGCAACCAGGCACCTCAGCACACCAGTATGCTACTCCTCTTGCTGCTACAACATCCACCGATGATGCTGTCACATTCAGCTCGCCATCTGCGCTGTTAGCGCTGGGTGGCTATACCGGGATTAGCCCGTCGCCTGCAGCTCAAGACGGTTTGGTCGGCGCCGGCATGAACGAGAATGATATCCATGCATTAGGAATGCAAGGTCTCAGGCTCAGAGGTGCACGAGATAACGATGAAGAAAGAAGGAGGCACATCGAAGAGGTCCTGCAGCTTCTTCGTACGCGGGTTGCAGGTAGAGGTGTATGCAGAGAAGGCGTTGAACGATTGAGTCAACTTGAGGGCTTTGAATCAATATGGCAGGAAAACAGTATCAGCATCGCTGGAAATTCTGTTGACCTTGAAATCGAATTCTATCCGGGGCAGGACACGGTGAAAGATGTCAGTCTGAAGTATGCGACTCCGGGAGCCCAAGAAGGGGAGAGGCGTGAAGAAGCCACGGCCGTTTTGAAACGGGATTTGATACAGTCGCCCGAGGAACGCGAGCAAGGAATCTGGAAACGGCTGGACGGTTTCCATGCAAACCTAGAGCGGTTGGCCAGACTGGATAAGCTCAGCAGGGAAGTTAACTGCTTTGAGGCGATAGAGGGCCTCTACGAGAGTCTAAGGCGAATATGGGAAGAGGAGAAAAAGCGTCCCAGGCTTGAGAGAACTTATGAACATCTCTGCAAAGGATGGGTTGGGCGGCCTTGCTTGCATAAGGGAGGACGTGTCGGTCTTGGTTTAGAATACTGGATAGAGCAGCACCGAGCATTGGATGCAAAGCAACGAGAGACCTCTCCGGATGCTATGAACATCGACCAAAAGGACGTGGATGAGGAACTAGAAGACGAGTCAAAAATATGGAGTGCTACGATCGAATGTGAGGCAGGCTATCCCTCGCTCCGCGTGTCCAAGGACTGGGTTGGGCCCGAAGTATTGACTGCGGTCGGTGCCAACGAGCCGTCGTCATCGAATGCGGCCACTGACTCTGAGATCACGATTGTCAACTGGGCAGACCCTCCACCTACTCTGATTTCGTCCATCAGTGGCGGTCACTCAGACCCTATGGCAATCGATTCCGGCATGCTAGAATCAGCTACTCCCAATCGCCGGTTTGTTGCTAAGCTTGAACCGCCTGTCGACGTTCCTATTCTTGCGGCCTCGGATATTTACCGGCAGCTGGGGTTGCAATTGCCCCAGGAATTCAAGATAGTCACGTACGACGCGCTTCTGGTTCCCGGGTGGACGGCGTCATCGACTACAGAGGAAGGGGTGCTGGGCTCTGAAGAGCCGCAGCAACTGGGCGGGAAGAAACGCAAGAAGCCCGTTATTACGTTTGACTCCGAGGGTAAACCAGTGAGCAGACAGCACAGCTATACCTTCCAAGCATTCGAGGCCGTTGCTGGTCGGACACTACGTGATCTCCCGTTCTCGCACCCGCGTCAGCTTTCTGATATCTTTCCGGTACGTATCGTCGATTCTATCTGATACTAACTGGCACTCGATTTTACGTTGGCTAACTAATCTTTCTTCTGCTTAGATCCTTCGTCAGTACGCATTGCTGGCGAGCCTCATCCGTAAAATCTTCACTCCTCCTGCCAGTAATGACAGCAAGCTAAATCCCAAAGCCACCAAGTCAATGGATCGTTCAGACGCCACGAATGCTGCTCTTCCTGCATCGAAGGACGACGACATTATTGTCTTGACCAATGACGATCCAAACGAAGATATGCTCGATTCTCTCCTAAACGGTTCCGTAACTTTGGACCACGACGGTGTCCAGAATAGCATGACTGAAACTACTGATGAAAGCTCCGCCTTTCTCCGTCCCAACGTGAGGAACGACGATATCAAGATCGACATAACTCTGCGGACGCAGATCGGGCAACCCCCGCTTATAATGCTACTGTTCGCCGTGGAAGACGAGCATATCTCGCCCTCAACGTCATCCTCCAGGCATTCCGATGTCCGCATGATCTCCATACATTTTGAGATTGGGCTCAACGGCCGTATCACCGTTCCCCACGTCATCGGGCTGTGGGATGCAGAGTCTGTGGGCAACGGCGACGGCTCAGACACGCAAGTAGACAATGAGCCGAGACCCGAGGTGCGAGATATGCAAAAGAAGCTAGCTAAAGTCCTCGAGACGTCCGAAGACCTGGGAATATTAGTGGAATGGGTCCTGCAGTGGCTACGACGGAGAAAGGGCCGTGCATAAACACATATCTGGGGCTTACATATGCACTCCCCACTTGCATGTCGGTTGCTGTATTTTGCCATGTCAGTGCTGGCCTAGCTTACTCAATCGGTCGATCAGAATAGATAAGCAAACGCAGCTCCCGTCCACCTCTGGGCTACTCCGTACTTAACTTGGCCCTGACACGTGGAGTCCCAGACATGCGATAATGAATGCATGGCCCACAGCCAGCCAGCACAGCTCATTGGCATAGATAACCTTAATCTCCCTTGCATACAGCAGACAACAGGACGATCTCATAGAGATCTTATCGTTCGGGGTACACGAAGTTGCCTGTTGGCTGTATCCCCTGACGATCATCGCCGGAGCATACCAGTTGACCGGCTCTCGCGCGCCCAGGCATCTAGGTTATTTTTGTGACAATGTCAACAGTCAACGTGATCCTTCATTCTGTCTATTCTGCCACGTCATCTCACAAAGTGATTGTGATTGCCGTTGTCGTTGTATCACTATCCTCGCCGCGCGGTAGTCTATCACTCCCACCTGCCTATGGACGGGTGTCTTCAAAGGGAGATACACTCGATCCTGCGAACGAAATAACGCGTGAAATTCTAGATATCCGTTCTCTATTTATTATAATTTATTTTCTTTTGTTACGTAAACTGTCGACGGACTATTCAACTGCGTGCGAACGCAGTTCCGTAGCATAGCATTATTATTAATAATTGACAATTGCTTCCGGACGTTTCCATTTCCTACTTCAATGTACAGCACAGCCAACAGGAAAGAAAGAAAAGACACCTCAAGAACAGCCAACCCGACCGCTGCCAGTGAGGTCTCGTACCATCCTGTCGTGTCCCAGCAGAGACAAGAACGCGAGAAGAGTAATTACCACGGTAAAAGACTAGCCTACTCGGTAGAGCGTTTTAAGAGAAAGTGCAACTCATCCCTCCCTCTTCCCACCGCCACCAACCCACGGAGCCGAGCATGTGTGGATGATTAGGTACGGTCGGGAGCTACCTAGGTTGGATTCCGGTGATAAGATTCCGAGTCCTAAGGCTAAAAGAGGGGGAGAGCTCCGCAGGGCCGCAGCCTAATGTTACGGAGCAGTGGAAGTACGGAGTACAGTACCTCCGTAGCGGGATGGTGGGATGCGGGATGCGGGATGTTCCGACGTCCACTCCCGTTTTCCCATTATTGTTATATCATCATCGTCGTCGTCGGTGGATCACGCATATTTATTATTCATCCATAATCACGGGGTGCGGGTATGGGGCACGGGAGCGGAATGGGGTAGTAGTGGATATCTGGGGACACTGCTGGAGAATGGAGATACCCCTCCCTTAAGTACTGTATGGAGTAGAATAACTTATATTATTTTTACCCGCGTGCTGCCGTCTTTGTTGTTGTTGTTGTGGGTGTCTGTTCCGAGTATCCTGAGAGAATGATAATAATGATTTTTATTTTGTGTAAGAATAATATAAATGCGTAATAATACATATATAATGTTATGTGATAGGTAGATTATAGGTATATCCCTCACATATACATGTCCTCTAACCAATCTCTGTTATTCCCAAAATACGTAGACGAGGAGCAAGCCGTCATACAGAGAGAAGGGGAAAAGTTTGCTTTTTCCGGATGGGACGTGTATACAGAATAATTCTGTTGTTTCACGCAGGTAGGTGTGATCCTCTCTGCGCTATTATATACTTCTTTATTACGCTTCTTTCGATGATCTCACAAAAAGGGAGTGTCTCAGTGAGGGAAAATCTGGAAAAAGGAAGCCCTTGTTCTAGAACATGGCTCATGTACGGAGTACTCCATGCGGAGAACGCCGGACTTGCTCTGTGCGTGAACTATTGACACTGTTTTACTCCGTATTCTGTTTCTTGATCTTTGGAGGTTGCTCCCTGACAAACAGGACAAACAAATGTACGGTGTAGGGTGCACGGTGCCTCTGATCAAAACCAAAGGGCGGGAGGATTCAAAACCCGACTGGAGCCCTTGAAAAAAAATAATCATGAACATTATTCTTACTTCCCTGACTACTATTGTACTGCGCCGATCCGCTTCGCTTCTTTCTCTACCTACGGCTTACTTTCAAGCGCTCCTGGTTTGCTGCGACTGACACCTCAGAACCAAAAAGGCGGACACTCGACAGTCAGCACGGTGTGTCATTGTGGCTGGGCGGACCAATGAGCGTACGGCGATAAGGAACCGGCGGCCGGTGCGCGGATCGGACCAGACCACCTCCACTTACGTATTCGATTTCCTGTTTCATCTACGTTATGAGTCTTTTTTATTTTTTAGACCCTCAACTTTTCTTGGTTGGTTTTTGTTGTTGGCTTTTGCGCATTTTGCGGTGAGGGGAAAATAATTAAATGAAACAGAGGGATTTGTCTTCTTTCTACGGAGGACTCCGTACTCCGTATTCACGTCTCTGCGAGCGACTCGCGTGGCGCGGATCCGGTCAAAAGGCTGAGAAGACTGGATCCGATCTTCAGGCTCGAACTTTCGGTGTCGGCAGCCCACCGTCCAGAGGCCGCTGGCTGTGAGCGGCTAGATCCTTCCATGATCCCAGCATGATCCATATGAGACTCGATGTACCAGAAGATTCATGTTTCTGCAGAGAGCACCGAACCATCTTTCGAGTCGACAGCGATCCTGGTTCCTGCTGCTATTTCTGTTTCATGACTCTGTGTCTCAGGCGGCTCTGAGTCCTGGCGTCCCGGGACTCCGCCACCCTCAGCCCTGTTTCTCCCGAGCCCAGTTTTCGCCGCCGCAGTGGCAGGGCGCAAATCCTGCCCTTTGCGGCGTTGCCGGTCGGGAAGACGATCCAGCGATCGGACGCTAAGGCGGTGCGCCACCCGTGCGCGGCCTTGCCGTTTCCGGCGTCGGGAACCTGTCGCGGCCGGTCTCGGGGGGACGCAGCAAGCCGGCGTCGCTTCCCGCCCTTGGCCTTCGAGAAGAACGACGTCGAGTCGCGTCGCGGGTCTCCACGCCCCACGCCAATAATAGCTCATTCCAGTGGTAGTATTATGATTATTATTTCTGACCGTACGCGGTAATCGTGATTACCGGCGGTTGGTCCTCGTAAGAATAATATCCCTGTCTGTCGGGCGAGAGGGATTATTCCACGCGGGGAAGGGTGGATGGGCGTGTAAGAATGAGAATTCGAGTTTCTCAGGCCCGAGGCATGTATCGTGACCCTTATCGTTATCATCCTCGCAGGGTATATTCCTGCCGTCAAAGGATCGTGTAAGCGCCGCGCGCATCCCAGGGAGGGCGCGACGCGGCTTGCCGGTCTGAAGGGCTGAAGGAGAGACCAGTCGCCATCATCGCCAGCCAGCCAGTGGAGTCTCTGCCCCGATGGCGCTACGGACCACGCGACAGGCGGGGATGTCGAACTGCAACAACAAATGACGGCGGACTTATTATTTACTCCTGCAGCCCTTCAGGCACAGTCGCAGAGGGACTGGACTCCATACTTGGGCACCCGCGTGTCGGGCAGCTCCGCAAAACACGCCATCTCCATGATGATAATAGTGATATATGGTTTTCCGTCGAGCGCGAATACCCGATGATGACGGATGGCAGGGGAACTGCTAGAGACTGGATCCCAGCAGATGGCATAGCATGGAGCAGCTGCTGCGGCAGGGGTTTGCCCTGGCACATGCGCAGCTGGCGAGTAAGCAGTGGGTGGCATCCCGCGGCATGCAGACGCAACAGGTAGGGTGCTATGTAGCAGTACCTGGTGGTAGTGGTATGTATGTACAGTACCCAGGGAGTACGTCCCCGTTGATCAGGTACATGGCATCTGTCATCGGCCTGGCCCTTTACCAACGTGCCACATAGCGTGAGCGCCTTCGGAAGGAAGGTGGTCTGCAGCCGGCGGTTCTCAAGTAGAAAATCTACTTCGTATCAAGTACATGAGGAGCCCAGATATGATGCAACATCGTGCAAGGGCCGTGGGCGTGGGGTTGATCGGGAGCAGGGAGGGGGTATCTGGGCTGAACGCATCAAGGCTGAGGATGGGGTAGAAAGTTAGAGACCCTTGGATACTGGGCAGATGGGTAGATATCGGCAAAAGGCTGCGGCGATGATCATGTCAAGCGTAACCAGTAATACGGCCCTCGATACGGGCCCGTACGGCGCAGGTACAGTAACGGGCGGCAGGAGAGGGACAGAACGGGCAACTCAGACGCAGATGATGCTGATGGCAATGCGACGACCACCGTTTTTGCCGGAGCCCAGAAGGCAGAGGCACAGGGGAATCATGCCCCCAGACTCCAGAGATCGTCCCTGTCGCGCGCGAACGGAGCAGCATGGCCCGTGTTGCGTTCGAAGGCGAGACAGGCAGAGGAGCGGCCCAGCAACGGACCCAGAGGGCTCACGGGACGAGCGAAAAGATATCTGCGCCGTCCCCCCACCCCGGCAGAGCCACCTCTCTTCCTCTCTCCACCACTTAACTCTTCTCTTCTCTTTCGAATATATCTTTTCCCCAGGCCCTCTCTCTTCACCAGGACCCCGTCTCCCCACTGATCTCTCCGTTATCTCTAACTCTTTCTCACTCTCTCTCCGTACTTGGTTCTTATTGCATCTCTTATCCTGCCCTTGCCCTCTCCACACACATTCCGTCACCATGGTAAGATTCCGCTGCCCTCCGTCATGACCCACGACCGCTCGATGATGAATTCATCGCACTGACATGTCCAATTGCACAGGCTGACCGAGAGACTGTCATCTCCAACACGGAGAATGTGCGTTGTTCCTCACAGCCCTGAGCAGCCGCAGCAGCAGCTGCGGTGGTTCCCCAAGATCTCTCTCTCTCTCTCTCTCTCTCTCTCTCATACTGACTTTTCCGGTGGCGACAGCTCATGAAGTACATGAGCCTCGACCAGAGGGGCAAGGTCATGGCCGAGTACGTCTGGATCGACTCGGTCGGCGGTGTGCGCTCCAAGACCAAGGTATGCACTCTTCTTGACAGTGATGTCCTCGCGTGTGTGCGTCGTCGTGGGCTGCAGATCCGGGCTGGACGCCTTGCGCTGCGGTTGGCCCTGGTCCGTCTCCCAGAACAGGGCCGTCCCCTGCAACCACGCCCACGCCAGCCCTTATCTCTCTCCAGCCTAGCCCTCAGCCCACCCCTCGATAAGCCACGCGAGGGTGCCATGCTCCCCGCCCTATCACAGCTGTCATCCTGTGTCACCGTCACGATGGCTTCTGTCGGGGGCCGGGGATATGGCTTGTGTGTGTTCTGTATGTGAGATAGGTCAACCCGTGCTGACTTGACGCTCTCCAGACCCTCCCCAAGCCCGTCAAGTCCGTCGATGAGCTGCCAGAGTGGAACTTTGACGGCTCCTCCACCGGCCAGGCCCCCGGTGACAACTCCGACGTCTACATCCGCCCCGTGGCCATCTTCCCGGACCCCTTCCGCCGCGGTGACAACATCCTCGTCCTCTGCGAGACCTGGGACGCCGATGGCAGCCCCAACAAGTTCAACTACCGCCACGAGGCCAAGCGCCTGATGGACGCCCACGCCGAGCACGAGTTCTGGTTCGGTCTGGAGCAGGAGTACACCATCCTCGGCCCCGATGGCTGGCCATACGCCTGGCCCAAGGGCGGTTTCCCCGGCCCCCAGGGTCCTTACTACTGCGGTGTCGGTACCGGCAAGGTCCACTGCCGTGACGTTGTCGAGGCGCACTACAAGGCCTGCCTGTACGCCGGCATCAAGGTCTCCGGTATCAACGCCGAGGTCATGCCCTCCCAGTGGGAGTACCAGGTCGGTCCTTGCGAGGGCATTGAGAGTACGTCACCTGTCCCTTTATCTACTTGATGACGGCGAAGTACTGACCGTCTGCAGTGGGCGACCAGCTCTGGATGTCGCGTTACATCCTCCACCGCGTCGCGGAAGAGTTCGGTGTCAAGATCTCCTTCGCTCCCAAGCCCATCCCCGGCGACTGGAACGGCGCCGGTCTGCACACCAACGTCTCCACCAAGGAGATGCGCGCTGAGGGTGGCATCAAGCACATCGAGGCCGCCATGAAGAAGCTCGAGGCCCGTCACTTCGACCACATTGCCGTCTACGGTGAGGGCAATGAGGAGCGCCTCACCGGCCGCCACGAGACCGGCTCGATCGACAAGTTCACGTACGGTGTCGCCGACCGTGGCGGCTCCATCCGTATCCCCCGCCAGGTCGCCAAGGACGGCAAGGGCTACTTCGAGGACCGCCGACCAGCCAGCAATGCTGACCCTTACCAGGTCACCGGTATCATTGTTGAGACTGTAAGTTCTCGTCGACCTCAAATCCTGTCATTCAGTGCTGACTCGATCCAGCTCTGCGGTGGCGTTTAAAAAAAAAAAAAAA
>JGI26058J51888_1000488_pt1 | contig 21594 bp, 18 predicted proteins | sample HigsolmetaSP110D_FD_51888 | JGI IMG/M metagenome (IMG submission 51888) | reverse complement strand
AAACCCCCCCCCCCCACACAGAGGACTTTCGGGAAATGAGAGAGGAGGGAAAATCGGGTATCACATAATAACAGCCACAAAAGTCATACAGACACAATTCCCCAGATAAACGATCATTTTTGATTGACCTCTTTGAAAAAATCCCCGTCCTGTCCTTTTTGGATATGTCTGTAGGTGATTTTTGTGCTGTATGTGCAAAAAAGCTTCTTTTAGGATTAGGTAGGTTAGGTAGGCAAATATCATAATGAATCCTGTTATTTCTCTTCCCTGTTCTGGCCAAAAACCAGGCCGATTATCTGATCTGAGGATGCCGGCATCATGATCAATATCACTACTCGTCCCTTCTTCTCCGGTGCGAGTCACGGTCCCGATCGCTGTCCCGGTCCCGGTCTCGGGACCGATCTCTGCGATCGCGATCGCGGTCATGCCTCGATGAAGCATGTCGAGAGCTGTACCGGTCGTCGTCCCTGTACTTGCGATCTCGGTCTCTGTCCCTGTCTCTTTCCCGATCCCGATCTCTCTCGCGATCCCTGTCGCGATCCCTGTCACGCTCGCGGTCACGCTCACGATCGCGATAGTACCGATCATCCCTATCATCATCGTCATATCTCCTGCTCCGTCTCCCAGACGAACGGCTCCTTTCTCTATCTCTGTCTCTCCGTGAGGACCCATTCCTCCGCCTCTCGTGCAGATCAGAATCGGACTCGTCATCGTAATCACGATCATGCCGCCGGCGGTCCCGGTCCCGGTCCCTGTCACGGTCCCGTTCTCGCTCTCGATCACGGTCTCGATCGCGCTCGCGATCTCTATCCCGATCCCTCCTCTCCCTCCAGTCCGCTTCCTTCAACTCTCTCTCCTTAGCCTCCTTCTGCCTCGCCCTGAACTCCTCCTCCGTGATAAACTCGCCCGTCTTCTTGCTCCGCATGAGGACGGGCATGTAGATGCCATCCGTACTTCCCCCACCACCATCCTTGCCATCCTTATCCTTGCTGCCGTCCTTTCTGGCTGCCTTCCGCATGGCAGCCTTCCCCCACGCGCCGATCTCCACCTCTGCGCCCTTCCCGGACAGGTCCTTTGCACCAATGCCCAGGAAACCCGGTCTGCGCTGAGGAATGCGCGGCTTAGTAGCCGCGGGGGAGGAGCCGTAGTTGCCTTTCCCGATCGGCATGCCCTCTTTCCAGCCCATGCCGCGAAGCAAGGCGGCGCCGAATTCCTCGACGGGGATGGCGTTGTAGGCTTCCAGGCTCGCGGGATCGGGACGGGAGGCGACGTCTGCGCGGAAGGAGGACGTTTCGTCGTAGCGGACGACATACTCGTCGTCTCCTTGCTCGTCTCCGTTAAGCGGAGGACGTTTCGAGGTGGTGGACTCGATGACCAGGTCCGATCTCCGCGTTCCAGCGGCGTCCCCTTTGCTCTCGCGGAGGAGGGCCTGCAGGGCGATCTCGTCCTGCGTAAGCTCCTTCTTCTCCGCATTCGCAACAGCAACAGCAGCGCTGTCTGCGTCCGCATCCACCATCTCCACATCTCGCTCCCGCGCCGGCGTCGGCTCAGCAGCCTCCGGCTTCGCCGCATAACTCAGCCCATACTTCGTACTCGGGGCGTCAACCTCAACATTACTATCCCCCTCCTGCAGCTGCTGCTGTTGCTGAGCCTGCAGAGCCTGCACCTCCTTCGGAAGCAGATTCTTCCTCGGCCTCCGAATGTTCACCCCAGGCCGATCCCGCCAGTTGTTCTTGCTCTCGACCTTGATCACCAGCGGCTCCTTTCGCTTGTTGCCACCGTCAGCGGCGATGGCGCCGCCGCTGTCGAAGCCTGTTACGGCCTCGACGCGCGCATTTTCGGCCTCGGACTCATCGTCCTCCTCCTCGTGGTCGAGTCGGTGGTGGGGAGTACGGCGGGGGAGATTCCCAGCGCGAGGGTCTGCGGATTTGGATGCAGACTGGAGGTTGAAGGATGTCTTTTTCGTGGACGACGAAGAGAGTGAGAACGGCGCTGGTTTACCCGGCGCAGGCGCGGATTCTGGAGCCGGAGAGGCGGTGTTCTCCGGAGGAGGAGGGGAGCGCTGGGGTGTTGACGAGGACATTGTGGATGAAATGTCCTCTGGAATGAGGTGGAAATTTTCCTGTTGGAAGGGTTAAATAAAATAACCGAGTGTTGCTATTCGAGTCATATGGCTCAGTCCATCCGTGTAAGGTAAAGGTCGTAAGGTACGGGGGTAAAGAAGATGAGAAGAAAAAGAGAAGGGGGACTGAACTGGGTTGACTCTGCGGAGAAGCACTGCTGGTATGGCGTTCTGGAGGCCGGCGGAGTGGCGAGGGTCTCCAAGCGCGCGCTAGGCGCTTGCCGCGTCGCGAGTACAGCCAACCGCCAAGCACTCTGTCTACAATCACTGACATAAGGGCATTACATGCAAAAGCTCTACCTACACAAGTAATCAAGGTAAGAAAGAAGATACCGAGGCTATTTCATCGCTACCAGTCAAAGCTCCTCACATAAAACTGGCATGTATTCATATTTCAGATTCAGAACAGACCTTTCTCAGCCCTACCACACATAACTGAATCAACTCCCTTCCATTCAACCTTTTCAACCGTAGAGAGATAGGTACCTACACATACAAAACGCCGTGGTCCGTTTCTTGTTCCTGCCTCCTATCAATACACGTACAGTAGTAGTACAGTATAAAAAGAAAAAGAACAGTGGCTCCCGGCCACTCCTTCCGGTGTCTTTTTAGAGTGATTTTATTGTACTCTACCAGACCAAGGACAGCGAGAACGGGGGAGGGGGTGGCAAGGAAGACAGTGTGTGAGGTAGAGGGGGCGGAAAAAGGGGAAAGGAGGAAGAGGGCAGGGTAAGGGTAAGGGTAGGTAGGCGTGGTAGAGTACTGGGTCAGTCACATAGCGTCCGTCCACTGCATCTCGTCCAACAAAGAGAAAACCAAGAAAAGAAAAGCAACTGGCGCAGTTGCGCCAGGAATAATATGTACAAGGAAAACAAATAATAATCGTGTCAAGCAGCAGCACAACGACAAATCCCAGCCTTCCCCTGCAACTCGAACAAAAAAGAGATTACTGTTAACTAGCTGCTGGCCATCTGGGCTTGCGGCGGCCTGGGGCTCTTGCTGTTGCCCGGCTGCTGCGGGACAGGGCCGCCGGCCTGGACGCTGCCGCTCCGCTGCGTCTGCGGAGTCGCGCTTCTGCTCTGCTGCGGTGGAGGGGCTCCGTTCATCGCAGGTGAGTTTCCGACACTGACACGGTTCTGCTGATGCTGCGCCGTCTGAGGGACGCGCATCATGGGAGAAAACCCCTGTCCTTGCGGGTTCTGCATCCCAGGACCACCGTTCGGCATGCCCGGCTGCGAAGGGGGCTGGAAGTTCCCGTCGTGCGGGACCTGGAAATTGGACTGCACAGCCCCGATATTGCCAGCCGCAGCGTTCATGGCGACCTGGGACATGCGCTGCTGCTGGTACTGATGCAGACGGTCGGTGGCCAGCTTGTTCACTTGATCCGGAGGCATATTCGGGTTGCTCCGTTGGATCTGGCTCTGGATCGTACTGATGGTCGGAACCACACCGCTTGACAGAGGGTTCGGCTGGCCCATGCGAGGGGAGGCCGACGAGACTGCTTGTCCAGCAGTGCTGTGGAAAGAGGGGCTTTGTACTCCGCCAGAGGCCTGCAGAGCTGCCAGCATCGCGGGGTTGTTCGGGTTGCCATTGACATTGGGTATGTTGACGTTCGGGGAGTGAGAGCCCTGCTGCCCATACTGCTGCTGGTTGTGGAATTGTTGCTGTTGCTGTTGCTGTTGTTGTTGTTGCTGCTGCTGCTGCTGTTGTTGCTGTTGCTGCTGCTGGCGGGATTGCAAGATCCGTTGCTGTTCTTGGAGTCGGTTGGCCTCTCGGATGACTCGTGCATTGTCCGGAGACGCCTGCATGGGCATTCCTGGTCGTCCACCCATCGGCTGCTGCATCCCCGGTTGAGGCATCATCTTCATAGCCATGGGATTCGGCGGCATAGGGCCGTTCATCGGTGTGCCGTTGGGCATTCCCTGCATGGGATGAGGTCGACCTTGAACGACTCCAACGCCAGGCGGAAGTCCGTTTGGCATCCCGTTTGGGACACCACCAGGCATTCCTGGGTTGGCGCCGTTGTGAGGTATACCGTTGGGGTTGCGCACGGGAGCGCCGCCATTCATCATCTGCTGCTGGTTGGGCAGTTGACCGGCACGTTGAGCAGCCAAATTCGCCTGGGTTACACTGTCAGCTGACGATCAACTGGCGACTCAGGCTCCGCATGGAACTTACTCTCTGCTGGGCAAGCATCTGCTGCCGGTACTGCTCCTGCCTTTCCTGTAGTTTCATCTCCCGCTCATGCTTGAGTTTGCTAAATTCAGCCGGAGACGAAATTGGAGGCTTGGGCTGGTTCGCATCGTTGATCCTCCTCAGAGACGCAAGATGAGAGGCTAGAGAAAGCAGAAAGATCAGTACAAGAAAAACATGAAATGTGAGATCCACGCGTCGGTTCTTACCGTGCTGCTGTTTCTGGAGCAGAGTCTCCCGCTTCTTGGCCAACTTCCGCATAGCGTCAAGGAGAGCAAGATGCTTGGTACTGCGTCGACGGTCGACCCTAATCGGCTGCGTTGTCCTTCTCCTAACCGGCGGCGGCGCTTGACCATTATTACCCTGCTGCTGTTGTGGCTGTTGCTGTTGCTGTTGTTGTTGCTGCTGTTGCTGCTGCTGCTGTTGCTGTTGTTGCTGAGCAGCTTGTTGCTGGGCAAGAATGGTACGCTGAGCCGCTTCCAACCTTTGGTGGTAAGCCCGGAAATACTGTGTCTTCGACAGATCAGCCGGCAGCCCTTCCAGCCCAATCCACCGCTCAAAACACTCCCAGGGTGTGCGCCTTTCAGCACCAGAGGTGAACTGTGATGGAGGAGAGAGGCAGCTAGATATAAGTGACCAATTGTACGAGTATTCCTTCACGAGACGACGTAGCTCGTCATCTTCCGCATACGTCCACTGCGATGACTGTCTTGACTCAAAGAACCCTACGGATGGCATGGGATGCTCCGTTGGGGGCCTGAACGAGTGGCCAGGGTGGATACGGTCACGGAGATGCTTGTTCTCCGGCCTAAACAGAGCCACGTTCGTCTGTTCAGGCGGGAGGTCCACGACTTCGGTTTCTGTGTCGTGCTGCTGGTACTGCGAATAGTCATATCTGCTGCGTTTCCTGGGTGGCGGTTGATCATCACGGAAGGAAATCTTGCCCACCGCGTATTTTGAAACCGGGAGGATATCCGTCTTCCAGGCCGAATCCGGATCGGTCTTGAACACCGGCTGCTTGGTATCCGGGGCAATTCCAATAGGGGTATAGAGTGGAAGTTCGTCGAGGAGCTTTTCAGCCGCCGGGGTCATGTCCATTGAGAATGTAAACTCGTCTGAACCCAGGGAGAAGATGGCTGCGGGTGCAACCGAATCGCGCAGGTCAGGGCGGGGCTCGTCATTGAAACTTTCGCTGACAGAGTCGTCCTCACTCGCAGGAACCAAGTCTGGAGTGGGATGGGAAACAGGGACCATCTCGTCAAGCGGCTCCTCCTCTTGCGAAGATGGAACGTCGCTTGTCCGTCCGGCATCGTCTAGTCCAGTTTTCAGCGGAGGTATCCTTGCGTTGACGCGCAGCAAAGCCCGATGCTCTGGATCGCTGTTGACATATTCAGCGCACCAATCCGCACAGCTTTTCGCTGCTGCAATCTTCCATTTCCTTTCCTCCCGGAAATCCGTACGCATCCACTTCATGTGGTCCAAAAGCACATCCCAATGCGTCCCTTGTCGCGGAGGCTCGGCGGAACGTTTCAATTGACGGAGAGGCCATCGGTTCGCGTTCTGCAGCTGATATATCCGCCGCAGTGTACGGCAATCCATCTGCTCCTGATAGTCGACGAAGTAGTTGGCGGTCGTCAAGGTCTTGTGGGCCTGGGAGAGGAGAGTGCCGAGGGTGGAGCTTCGAGGCGGCGAATAGGCCTTGTTCTGGAACAGGGTGAACAGGTAATCCTTTTCCTCGTTCAAGCTCGCTACTAGATCACCCGCATTTTGGCGTACGAGATCGGCCGTATCAGTCTTCTCCGGCTGCTGTTTCGGAAAGACAACGGTGGAGAGCTTGCTCCGCTCCTTTTCCCGTTCCTTCCTATCCTTGAAACGTAGCCGGGCCGGCGACTCAGTATGGTCCTTGTCAGACAGCATGGATGGAGACACCGGCGTAGCCCTCATCGACTCCGCAGGGGTTCTGTCTGCCGCGGGTTGAGAAGCTGGATGCTTCGGCGTCTCCCCCAGTATCTCAGATACGGACTTATGGCGGATAGCCCCCGAAGACACCCGGGTCATCATCCGTTCAGGCTGCGGCGGCGTAGGCTGTACGAGCGGCGCTGGCTGAGGCTTCTTGGAAGGACTTGGGGCCGGAGCCACAGCAGCGGCCGGCTTCCCCCCTACTACAGCCTGAGGTTGCATGCTCTCCGATGGACCTTGTCCCGGGGTAGTCACCTCCATTGAAGTCTCCTTGGCCTGGTCAGCTCGTTTCTCTTCCGACGCCAGGGGGGAAAGGCCAGGCTCTTTAGACACCTCTGGCCGTTCCGGAACAGGAGTCTCCAAGATCGGCGGTGGAAGGACGCTCTCCTTGATAACCTCATTTGACGAAGGCTGACCAGCGGTGCTGGCGCTCTTCTCGATCGCCTTGGTGGCAGCCAGAGCACTCTGAAGAGACTGCGCCTCCTCGAGCTTGAGCTGCTCGTCTGGGGTAGATGGCACCAGATTTGGCGGAGGTTGGAAAGGCCTTTCCGGCTTTGGACTCGGCTGGACTATCTTGTCTACAGGCTCAGCTGTCTCTTCGCCCGGACTGGTGTCCGGAGAAGCCGCCGTGGGAACTGGTGTATTGTTGGAATATGCACCCACTGTTGACGCCGGGGACAGAGGCTGCTGCTCTGTAATGTGTGAGGGAGCCCCCAGAACCAGAGAGGGCCGTTTGTCATGCTTCTTATGAGGCGAGGCGATCTCAGGAACTTGTAACGTCGCAGCAGCGCCTCCACCGGGAGCCGGTCGGGGCTGACCCGGAGAAAGAGAAGCCTCTGCAACTCCTTGACCTTGACTACTGGGCGGCGTGTCGGACACAGCAGCGCTCGGTAACTGCCCAGGGCTTAGAGATGGCACTGGGTGCGAAACCGCCGGTGACACCCCTTCCGATGGCCCTGGAGCTCCGGCAGTAACGCCGGGGGCAGGAGCGCTAACCAGGTTCTCTGCACCTGCTTGCGTAGAGACGGCCCTGGCCTGTCCTTCGAGTGCTTGGCCTCGCGCCTCGATCGCATGCTGCTTGGCATCGTCGAGTCTCGCCGCAGCCTCTGTCGGTCGACCAACATCTAGTTTCGGGGAAGGAACGCGAGCAGCTGCCTCCCCAGCCTCGAGGACCGCTTGGGGAACACCTTTCGCTGCCTCTCGGGCGAGACGCTCGTCCTGGGCGCGCGTCGCGATGCTTGCATAGTCTGGGAAGGGTGGGAGCGTAGCTTCATTGAAGTAACGACCTCTGCACGAAGGGAATTAGTAAATATAAAATATATCGATGGAATCTGCAGGAGCAGTGTAGAGTAATGCAACGAAGGGACGTACTTGGAGAGGTCGTTGGCGTCGAGGAAGGCCTGTTCCTTCTGCTGATACAGCGAGTCCGGTGGAGCGCCTTCGGTCGCGCCCGCGAGGCCCACGGTCGCAAAGTAGAGCTCGCTCAGTTTGCGCTTTCGCGACAACAAACAACGTCTAAAATCCCGAGTAAGCGATAATTCGGTTTCGCATGCAGCGGTAGAAGGGATCTAGTCGCTGGGAGAAAATAAAAACTTACGCGATCTCATCGTTCTTAGACCGGAGCAGCTCGTCGCGGAGCATCGAGGCTATCTCGACCACACAGCATCCGATTAACGCGCGGAAAGCGAGGGCGATGAAGAGAGCGATGTCATTCGAGTGGAAAAAATCGCTCAGAAGTGATGGAAAGGATGGGGTTGGGGCGTTATGGGACGGCGAAGTCGAGACGCGAGGATTTCACTGGGGGGGGTGCTCGGAGGGGGAGGGCGAGTAGTGGTGTAGGGTGAGTGCCGCAGCAACAGCGAGTGTACTTTGGAGGGCGCGCTGGGAACGCAGGAAGGGCGGCAGCGGGCGGGCGGGCGTCCCTGGTACAGCGCCTGCTAGCAGGTTAGGGAGAGGCTGTCGGCAGCGCAGGGAGCACCTGAGGCAGGAGTTCCAGAAAAAGCCGGCGACAAGGCAGCGCGTTTGCGGCCTGAGGCTGTATTTGCCTGAGGCAGAAGTATTATGCCTGAGGCTACATACCTTTGCCTCAGGCATCAAGTGCTCCGTTCAATGCCCAGTCCCTATGGGTCCAGCCCCATCGCGCGCCGCAAAAAAAGTTCCGTACAGAGCTTCAGATCATCTCAAACCCTCAGAACTCGCAACAATGGCCAAGCGCAAGAGAGACAATGCTGCCAAAGATGGCGATCCGGCCGAGCAACCCCGCAAGGCCATCAAGTCCACCGCAACCCCCGAAGAACCCTCCTCCACAAGGAACGACGACCCCGCCGCCGTCACCGTCCAGGTCGTGACCGGCTCGTACGAACGAGTTCTGCACGGCTTCACCGCGACGCTCTTGCCCTCTCAAAAGGATGGAGAAAAATCTGAGGATGCTTCCCCATCCGTCCAGTTCGCAGACACCTTCCTCTTCCACGCCCATGCCTCCGCAATTCGCTGTCTCGCCCTTTCCCCGATTTCCAGTCCCGATGACCCCTCACGGTCTCAGAAAGTCATCCTGGCCAGCGGCGGCACCGACGAGCGCATAAACCTCTACACGCTCTCTGCGTCGCCCCCCGTGGTCAATGACAAGTTCCCCTCCGTCCCGACTCTGGCGGGGAACAAAGTCCTCGAGAACCCCAAGAACCGCGAGCTCGGATCGCTGCTGCACCACTCCTCCAGCATCTCCGCGCTCTGCTTCCCGACCCGCTCGAAGCTCCTGGCTGCTGCGGAGGACAACGTCATCTCCGTCACCAAGACTCGAGACTGGACCGTCGTGTCCAGCATCAGAGCTCCCCGTCCGAAGGTGCAGGGCAGACCTAGCGGAGACACTGCTCCTCCGGGGGGCACCCCATCGGGCATCAACGACTTTGCTGTGCACCCCAGCATGAAGCTGATGCTCAGTGTCGGGAAAGGGGAGAAATGCATGAGGCTCTGGAACCTCATCACGGGCAAGAAGGCCGGCGTGCTGAACTTCAACAAGGAGATCCTGCAGAGTGTCAGGGAGGGCAAACGGGGCACCGGAGAAGGCAGGCGGATCGTATGGAATTCTCAGGGAGACGAGTTTGCAGTTGCGTTCGAATGGGGTGCTGTCGTCTTTGGAATAGTAAGTCCTTCATCATACCCTCGTGGATGCTTCCGATAACTGACCGTTTGGCACAGGACTCGACACCAAAATGCAGACTCCTGCCGTCTCCGCTGAGCAAGCTGCACCACATCAGATACATCACCGTAAACGAATCCGAAGATAATAGAGATGAACTCCTCGCCGCTTCCACAGAAGACGGACGGATCATCTTCTACTCGACCAAGGAGACCCGAAAGCCTGAGGCAGATGACCCTGAGCCTTCAATCCCCTACGCAGCGGTTCGCGCTCAGCTCGGCGGCAAACCCTGCGGCCTCTCGGGACGAGTCAAGGACTTTGAGATCCTGGTCCTCGACGAATCCCAGTCGCGGACATGGAAGAATGACTATGTCGTGGTGACGGGCAGCAGTGACGGCGCCGTCCGGATATGGCTGCTCACGAGAAAAGAACTCGCCGCAAAGAAACAAGACAGTGACTCTGAAAAGCAAAAGAAAGAACAAGACACGGCGAATCCCCAACAGGTCGGAAAACTCGTCGGCACCTACGAGACCGGGAACCGCATCACCTGCCTGAAGGCGTTCGTGATGCTGCCGCCTGAGGCGGACGATCCCTCTGCGCTGGGGGAGTCAGAGTTTGAGAGTTTCGGAGATGACGACGAGGAAGAGGAGAAATCCAGCAGCAGTGATGATGAGGACGATGAGTAGACGTTCCGTTCCTAATTATGAGCCTGATTGTGCTGTATGTGTGATATGTATGTGTCCAAAAAAGGAATATACCCTGTTGTATATGCTATGCTATGCTAGGCTAGGATAGGCTAGGCTTCTGTACAAGGCAAAAAGAATGTGATCTGTCTGTGTACTGTCTTGTGCGAATTTCATGTGATTCACAACAAATACAAGGACCATATTGATAGACAAAGGACACGCAGAACTGTCGTCTCATGTAGCAATATCATGCACTCAAATCACTAGGTTCCAGAAAGCAAGACCGCCACCTAGTTAACAGCAGTTCAATGACATCCTTATCTTTCCCAGCTCCATCTAATATGTAGATCCATGAAAATGCTGATCCAGGTGTCTGACTCAATGCCGGACTGTATCTATGCAGAACTTGCATCCTTGGGTACGCTACCTACCTACCTAGGCGGAATCTGGCTCTGTGCAGACAGCTGCGACTGTCGAAGGTTTCTTCTTTTTCTTCAGCTTGCAAACATGTCAAATTAAAATGTTCTCGCTCGGTGCTTCCGTCTTTCTTTAAAATTAAATTTTCGATTTAGTAACATGTCATACTTATAGTAAACGATTGGAGGAAAAAAAAGCAGGTTTTTTTTTTTCGAAATTTAAGGAGATCTCTCCATTGTCATGAGTAGAATATTGAGGAGAGACTATATCTAGGTGCTAAGATAGCTCTCTCCCTCTCTCAACCAACCAGCCAACAAACATCTCTAGGAAAACAGATTATTTACGCGTTGTATTCCCTTTTCTATCCTACTGCACAGTATTTCCAAGATTCATGGTGCTCCGTACCTGGTTGATACATAGATCCGATTTCATACATCCCATTTCTCCACTTCACTTACAACTATACCCTACTAGTATCGGTTTCAATGGACCAGGAATCGCAGTCGTCGCGCTCAGATTCTTATAGATAGGTGCTCGAACTTAAAACTCTCCCCCTTTAACCTAACCTAACCTAACCGCGCAAGTCAAACTAATGGTGAAATACAGCAACAGTGCCTCGGGAAAGACCAGGTTCAGTGGAAAAGAAAGTGCTGGGTTGGAAAAGTCCGCGAGGAAGAAGTTTGGCAGCCTGGGGGCAATACAGCCAGCAAGTCGAGGTGATAGATAGATAGATATACTGGCCTGTCCTCAAGGAGGAGGATGTTATACACGGTATTAAGACTCTGAAGTGTATGTGCTCAGGGCATGCTCTATGGGCATGACAGTTCTCTGCTTGGAGGATAAATAATAAGTGCACATAGATCAGTGCCAGGTTCTCTCAAACTGTTGTCAGGTCCTGAGTTATATATATATCATTCGCACATTGAATCAGATGCGGATAATGTGCTTAGACAGAGGCTTCATACGACACAGATGTATGAGATGCAGGCAAAAGAAGAGCGAGGGAAATTATTTGAGAACCACCATAGGGAGCAGGCGGCTGTCTAGATAAGTACTGGATCAGCCAGTCAATCTGCAAGAAGGGGCAGGGCTACTGTAGTATTCCATCCAGGTAGCTGCCCAGAAACTATTGACTTGATGGATGACTCGGGAGTTGGAGGTTTGGCCGGTGTAAGGAATCTGCTTGAAGTTGAGAATGGAAAAGCCAGAGAAGCTGAAGCGAAGAAACAACGCTGGGCCACGGTTTCTGGTAAAGTGATCTAGTCAAGAGACAGGGCTTCTGACTCTATGTCCTTGATATAACTAGTCGGAGGGATCTCTCAAGGTTTGAGGTCTCAGTGTTAATCCAGGGTTCCTATTCAGCCATGCCTTCACGTTCCAAATATCAATGTCTGCTTGATATGTGACAGCCAAACTTTAGAGGCATGCCATCAATCTTAGCCCATGGTTGTAAACCAGGGTATCTGGTGAGTCAAGGGTGAGAGTCCCTGCTGGCCACCCACACAGATGCAGTGGCATGCAGGTCATAAAGCAAGAAAAAGATAAAAAAAGTGCACAGAGCTGGCACTTTCACATATCTCTGTGTTCACAGCCAACCTGTTTCTGTTCCAGGTGAACTATACAGACTTCACTTGCCGCCGTGAACCCATCTGCGGAAGTGGGCAGGGTTGCCGCCCGCACTCCACTGCACAAAGCGAACCCCACCGCCGCGCCATATCATATCGCCTCCGTTCAAGCAGCAATTTTCAGCGTCACGACTCAACGACACGCCCCTCGTCCCCTTGTCCCCTCCCGCACCCAACACCAGCCGCCGCTGAACGCGACACCTCCTCGCAGCCATGGCTACCAACGGCGACTTCTCGGACGAAGAGTCCCAGCCCGGCTCTCCCGTCATGGACGGCAACGAGCCCGACGACGTCGAGGAACAGGAGCCCCTCGAGCAGGAGCAGGAGCAGGAGGAGGAGCCCGTCGAGAAGCCCCTCAAGTCCGCGATGAAGAAGCCGTCTGCAGTGCCGCCGCCCCCCCAGCCCAAGCGGCCAGAGCTGCCCGAGCAGCCTGATCCCTCCACCATCGACTTCTCGAAGCTGACGCCGCTGTCGCCCGAGATCATCGCGCGCCAGGCCACCATCAACATTGGTACCATCGGACATGTCGCTCACGGCAAGTCGACGGTCGTCAAGGCCATCTCCGAGGTGCAGACCGTCCGCTTCAAGAACGAGCTGGAGCGCAACATCACCATCAAGCTGGGCTACGCCAACGCCAAGATCTACAAGTGCGACAACCCCGAGTGCCCTCGGCCGACGTGCTACAAGAGCTACAAGAGCGAGAAGGAGATCGACCCGCCATGTGAGCGAGAGGGATGCACGGGACGATACAGACTACTGAGACACGTCTCGTAAGGACGCCCGGTGTGATGTTGTATGGACAGGAGCAGTTCTTTGCTGATTCACATGGAACAGGTTCGTCGACTGCCCCGGACACGACATTCTCATGAGCACCATGTTGTCTGGTGCCGCCGTCATGGACGCTGCGCTGCTCCTGATCGCCGGTAACGAAAGCTGCCCGCAGCCGCAGACCTCGGAGCACCTGGCTGCCATCGAGATCATGAAGCTTAGCCACATCATCATCCTGCAGAACAAGGTCGACCTGATGCGGGAAGACGCCGCTCTGCAACACTACCAGTCGATATTGAAGTTCATCCGGGGTACCGTGGCCGACGGCTCCCCCATCATCCCCATCTCCGCCCAGCTCAAGTACAACATCGATGCCGTCAACGAGTACATCGTCTCCCACATCCCCGTCCCCGTCCGCGACTTCACCGCCCATCCCCACATGATCGTCATCCGGTCCTTCGACGTCAACAAGCCCGGTGCGGAGATCGAGGAGCTCAAGGGCGGTGTGGCCGGTGGCTCGATCCTGACGGGTGTGCTGAAGCTGAACGACGAGATCGAGATCCGCCCCGGTCTGGTCACTAAGGATGAGAACGGCAAGATCCAGTGCCGCCCCATCTACTCGCGGGTCGTCTCGCTCTTTGCGGAGCACAACGATCTCAAGTTCGCCGTGCCCGGTGGTCTGATCGGTGTCGGAACCCGCGTCGACCCCACGCTGTGCCGTGCCGACCGTCTCGTCGGTTTCGTCCTGGGCCACCGCGGCCGCCTGCCCGCCATCTACACCGAGCTCGAGGTCAACTACTTCCTGCTGCGCCGCCTGCTGGGTGTCAAGACGGCCGACGGCAAGCAGGCCAAGGTCGCCAAGCTGTCCAAGAACGAGGTCCTCATGGTGAACATCGGATCGACCGCTACCGGCGCCAAGGTCTTGGGTGTCAAGGCCGACATGGCCAAACTCCAGCTGACCAGCCCGGCCTGTACGGAGATTGGCGAGAAGATCGCCATCAGCCGGAGAATCGAGAAGCACTGGCGTCTGATCGGATGGGCGAACATCGTCGCGTAAGTACCATGTATCCTTATATATTTCCGTAGTGCATCTATATACTGATCACTCTTCCAGCGGAAACACCCTCGAGCCGATCATGGGCTAGACGAGTCCAATTCCATCCCGACGTAACCCGCTTTCTTTCCACCCAGGAGGTATGGAGCTGATCGGACGGGACTGTTGTCGAGCACATAGGTTAGGTACATAATACCACCATTTCGACACACCAGTCCAGTCCCTTCAGCCGTAAGTCCGTCAGGGGTGACAGAAACAAAGCAGAGACAAAAGAAAAGGATCCATGAAAGTAATGAAAAAGAAAGAGAGAGAAATGGGAAAAGACAAACGACGAATGCCCCACGGCCTTCATCATCACCATCACGTACACATCTTAGCATGACGGGGATGTATGTATGTATGTATGTCACGTACATGGGTTGGGCGTAAGCATAATAAGCTCAATGTTTACTACCTTGGTGACTGTGTATTTAGAAAGAAAGGGAGAAAGAGAGAGAGGTCCCAAAAAAAGAAATTTGGAGATCTCTCCGTTCTTTTTTTATATTTTGTTTGCTATGAATGACTGAGACCTTAGTTACGGTTGAGATTTTTTTAACTTTCTACTTTTATCTGTTTTGAACTTTTAGATTTTACGCTTGGTTGTATGGAGGTTTGCATGAGACGAGACGAGATGAGATGAAAAAAACGAAACGGGGAAAATAGAAAAATGAGTAGAGTTATTGTGTCTGTCCATCTATCGATCCGTCCGTCGGTCGATTCTTTTCCAATAAATCAAAATCATCAAAGTCAAAAAATGGAAAAATCTGCAGAATTCGGGCGGTCTTAGACCACACTCTCTACCTAACCTACCTGTTCCTGCATACACACATACATACATACATACATAGGGTCCGCCGCACTCTCCAAAAGGGATCTGATCTGGCCCGAGACCACACACGTGGTTCCGTCAAAGAGAGAGAAAAAAAAGGAATATACTGACTTCGTTATATTATAGCCAGCCATGTCTCAGGAGGTTAGAGGGACTGTGGTGAAATCCGTGATGAGGGTCAAAAAGAATGCAAGGAGGATTCCTACATAGAATGACTACTAGACTAGTAGTAGTCATGGGCAGGTTCCTCGAAGGAGGGATTTCAGTAACAAATACTGTACTGTACTGTAGCCCTTTTTAGCTCATTACTTCGGTATATAGGTGAGGAGATTAGTCATTAATCGAATGCGTTCATCCCGAACGTCACTCTGTTTATATTCGATTGATACGATTCTTCAACATCCCCTGTATCTGTATCTGTTGAGCAATACATATATCTAGGAGTGGTCCCGAACCTCCAACAACAGTTGAATCTAACGATCTAATAATCACATGACACACATAGGTCAGGCAAGACTTTCAATCAATTAGATGGAGTCCAATTGATCATGCACAGTTCTAGTCTCTAGTGTAGCAGTATAGTACAGTACATATCAACGCGTATAGAACAGGTGTACATGTTTTGTTCCCGTCAAAAATTTCTTTATTCCCCCCTTTCCCTTCCCTCAATTTCAATTCTTCACCTAGATCCATTGCCCTTGAATGGCGTTGATCTGAGACGAGACGATTTATCGCTCCTCATTGTGTGTGTGTTTGTGTGTATGTCCTTTTCTGCCCGGGTTTTGGCAATGTTCCCCTAAGAGAGAGAGAAAAGAATGATGATATATCATCAATCAATCGACCCCGTATCCTTTTTTTTTTCTCCCCCTGTCTCTTCTCCTCTCACACCAGAGTCCCTAACCCAAGTAAGACAGATACCAGCGGCATTTTGGTTGGAGCACTAAATCCGTTCCGGATCCCCGTATTTCGATTTATGAATTGAATTCAGTGGTTCACCAACTCAACCACCTCCTCCCCTTTGCGCGCCGCCGCATCAGGATCTTCCGCCCGCCACGCGACCGCAGCCGCGCCAGGAAGCCATGGCGCCGCTTCTGCACCTTGCGCGAGGGGTTGTACGTGTCGCGCTTGCCCGCGAGGGAGGCGGACGCGGAGAAGCTTCTAGCTTGCTGCGCGGGTGTGGGTGTCGAGATGAGACTTGAGGAGGCGGTTGTGGTGGAAGAGGGGAAGGTAGATGTTCGGGAGAGGAGGGAGGTTATGCGGGACGGTTGTTGCTGGAAGAGGAGGGAGGCGAATGTGCGCGATGTGATCGTTTGTGATACTAATGGGAGTCTGGATGTCGTATTGGATTGGTTAGCAAGATGGTTTTGGTTGAGGAGTTTTGAAGAATGTAAAAAAGTCTAATTCGGATCCCGATTAAGATCCAATCTCAGAAATAGCCTAGATAATATATTCCAATTCTCACTCACCTCGCAACCTGCGGCCGCGCAGTCGCAGCCGTCGTCGTCGCTCTGACTGCCGAGGGCAGCGCCTTGCAGCACCGGAGGCAGAGCATGTTTCTAGAATTTCTCAACAACGTTGGGTCGAGCCGGACGGGACAGGAATTGAATTGATCTCGTCCAGGAAATTCCCGAGTTGAGACGAGATATACCGGACCGGCGGGGTGATCGAGTTATCGAGTGGGCTGGTCAGTTCAGGATGTCCGTCCGTTCGGCGGAAAACCCACTTGACCTTTTGAGCCGCATGCACGGGACCCGGAAAAAGTTGGAGAGGTCGACCGCGTCTTTGTACAGTACACATGCTGTCTGTCATACTGCAATTATTTTTTTTTTAATTTTTCTTGGATACCGGGATTTGAACGGAGGTTCTGAGTAAGAAATATTTCATTCTTCTTCCTTTTTTAACCGGCACCCGACGTCTCAGAGGAGAAATCTGTCACCATCGGACCTCTCGAGACCGCGCGACATCTTTTTCTCTGCAAAAAGCAATCGACCTGAAAACTCTCACTACTTAACTACTGCGCAAAAGCTCGAACAAAAAAAGCAGCACGACGGGGAAAACCTGAAAATCCAATCCCAATAGAAAAAAAAGGGAAAAAAAAAGAAAATGACAACCCACATACCCTCCCCCCTCCCACCCACCACCATCCTCTCCACCAGATCCATCTCCCAGGCCGCCGCGCACGACTTCCTGGCCGCCTACCTCGCGCGCGCTGCAACCGACCCGGCCCTGCAGCCCAACGCGACCGTCTCCGAGCACGGCCCCGTCTCGCACACCACCGCCGCTGCGCCCAACCTCATCCTGCACAACCTGAAGCGCGTGCAGGCCGGCTTGGCCGGCGAGGTGCTCGGGCGGGATCTGACGTTCGCGAAGATCAGTACGGAGGAAGAGAATGGACAGCAGCAGCAGTCTGGGGAGGGCTGGCAGGATCGCGAGAAGTGGGAACAAGGAGACGATGTCCCTGCGGAGGACGGGGACAGGGATGGTGACGACTACGACACGCGCAAGAACAAGGCGGGAGAGGACGAGGAGGATATGGAGGTCGATGAGGCCGCTGGGGTGCCGGCCTCTTCTTCTGCTGGAAAGATAGATAAGGAGGAGCGCAAGCGCAGGAAGAAGGAGCGGCGGCTGGCGGAGAAGAGGGCCAAGGCCAAGGCCGCGGAGGCTAAGGAGTGAAGGGTTTACGCTTTGCAGCTCTCTATTGTTAAAAGATTGTACTATATCGGCTTTCTGTTTTCTACGCTCGCAAGGAACGGTTGTACGGGATGGGGGCTGGCGTTTTGGAGTCGGTAAGAAAATCTTCATTCCCTTTTTTTATATCTTTCCCTTGTCTATGAAAATCTTCTTACACCTGACAGCCAAAATGCAATCCTTATCTAATCGCCGAAAAGACAGACAGGACAGTTTTACAGCTGGTTACAGCTCCCGGTCCGAAGCCTTGACAGGCTTCTCGCTATCCTCGGTCTTGCTGTCGGCATCTTTCCCGCCCTTCCAGCCAAGCGCCTTGAGCCGCTCGGGGAGGATCGGGTGGGAGTAGTGGTAGCTGGCATACATCCAGTCCGCGTCCATGGTGCTCAGGTTCTGGATCTGAAGTTTGAGGAGTGACCGGGCGAGTTCCTTGGAGTATCCGAGTTTCACGGCGAAGGCATCTGAGATCTGTTAGCATCATTGCATACCGAAAAAGCATGTGTTATGGTTGGAAGAAAAGAGGATTGCGTACCGGCTTGGAATTCGAACTTGCGGCTAAGGATGTTCATCAGCAGCTTGACCACGGCATCCATCGGCGCCAGAGCGTCTGAGAACAAGAGGAAACCGATCATAATGGGATATTCATCGTGGAACCCGAATGCCTGATACAGCGACTTGTTGTTCACAAAGGCCGAGAAAAGAGCAAAGATGTAGAACATGTGGAACTGTTATCGAGTCCGTTAGGCGCTTTCTGTATACTCTGTAATACTACGATGAAAATAGGAACATACCTGAGCAATCCCGAACAGCTTCGTAGTGTGGCTGAGGCTCCAGTGACCAAGTTCGTGGCTCAGGACCGCAACAACCTCCTCCGGCTCACTCTTCTCGATCAGCGTGTCGTAGATGACGATGTGCTTCTTCCACGGCAGCCCGTAGAAGTACGCATTGCTGTGCGCGCTCCTCTTGCTGCCATCGATGACGTAAAGCTCATGCAGCGGGAAGTTGAGCCTGCGCGCGAGGTTCTCGACGCCGGTCTTGAGGTCGCCGGGCTCCAGCGGGGAGAGCTTGTTGAACAGCGGCAGGATGGCGATCGGGTAGATGGTGATGGCGAAGATCTGGACGAAGACGCCGAAGAGCCACAGGTAGTAGAAGAACGAGTTGCCCGTCTTCTGGACGATCTTGAGCACGGCGCTGATGATGGGTGCGCCCAGCACGATGCCCAGCATCTGGCCCTTCAGGATGTCCGACACCCACAGCTTCACCGTCTGCTTGTTGAAGCCGAACTTCTCCTCGAGCACAAAGGTGTTGTAGTACGACACGGGCAGCGACAGAACCGTCGAGATCAGGTTGAAGACGAAGAAGAAGAGCAGCGTGTGTGTGATCTCGCCCTGGAAGCGCGCGGGGAAGTACCGCGCCAGCCAGACGCCCGTCACGCCCCAGAGCTTCGGCAGCACGTCGCCGTAGATGAAGACGAGGTTCTGGATCTGGCCGTAGAGGCCGGAGACGAAACCGAACTTGGCTTTTGCGCGTCCGTATGCCTGTTAATCGTCAGCATATAGTAATATAATGGTAAAGAGGGCTGATATATTATCCGTATATAATATGAGACATACCTGGCTCTCATCAAAGACCTTCTGCGACACCTCGCCCTCCAGCACCTTGGGCGGCTTCGTCCGCTGCAGCACCTTGTACTGCCGCCATGACAGCAGTCCCTCCAGGATATACTGGCCCAGGGAGAACCCCGCCAGCACGTTCTTCCACGGGAAGAGCGGCCGGTCGAGGAGACGGGCAAGTTGCTGGCCGTTCTGTCAGCCCACGTTCTTGGGTAACCTTCAAATCGAAAGAGAGGGTATGGAGAAAAGCAAAAAGAGAGGGTTCTTACCTCGAGGATATACATGGTCAAGAACGACCGATGCCGGGGAGAGCTCCAGCGCTGCTTGTCTCGTCTTGTCGGCGGGGATTTGAGCAGCTCTGGCGTTGAGGTTGTTCTGAGCTCGCGTTCCGACGCGCGGAGTGCAAAGTGGCCTTAGCAGCGGCGGGAGCTTCGGACACCGAGCAACAAAGACGTTTCAACTCCGACCGGTCTCCTCATAAATAAACCATGTGCAGTCTAAATGTAATTAGATCAGATTTCTTCCTTTTGGGAGGTATTGCTTAGGCTATCAGCTGCATTGGGTGTGGGAACGATGTCGGTACTACTCACTTGAGAGTACTAATTCACAGGCACGCAATGATGCGACTCAGTAAAACGGCAGAAGCAGGGTCTCGCTAACAGATCAGGCTCTGTTCCCGAAGTTTAGCATGAGAGCTTCTGACCATTTAAAGGTTCGGTCCCTAAAGCCAGTTTCTCACTGATTCCACTGTGTTTTTGAGGGCATTATTACCAATATCAGCAGGTTGACGGACACTCAATCAGCATGCATTGCATCAACACACGCTTAGTTCAATGTATTTGTATAAAATGGATCTGCTTCCTTTATACTTTGATATCCGGTTTAAACTCTTTACTTTCTTGATTCTGAAGATGAACCTCTTTGGTTCCATGAAATAAGAGGCTAATGTCCGAAGCCTTTGCACGAACACTTCCTGAGTTGGCAAGGCAGACTCACACAAAGAATGAGACAACTCATATCTGTGCAACAGCGTTGTCCAATGGCTTACAAGATGATCTCTTAGATCCAAATGAGTTCTCTAACTCGATCTCACACGAGCCGTGTTTGATAAGTCACTTGAGATGCTAGATTATCATCTCTATTGTTACAGCTTCTGAACCCTTTCATAGCCGAAGCTCGGTTCTCTATTTGGATCCACTATCAATGAGCTACGCTCTGCATATTGTCACATTCATTGGCTGCTTTGATCCGTAAACATTGTTCTCTGCCATCTAGTCACTTCAAGCACCCGAAGATCACTGTGGATTCAGCGACTCTTCATTGCAAAGCGCTCCCATCTCACAATGACAATGAAGACAAATCTAGAACTTGTCAACTGTTGTGATAAGTGAGCAATACTGTGAATTCCTCTTCAAGGCTGTGTTATGATTTCTGATACCGGTGGGAAAAGTGCTTATCCTGAACCAAACACCCTCTATCAATTTCTCATCGATGGCTACCAGAGTCCTTTCGGTCATCTTATAGATAAGGTAGCCGACAGGTTTTCCTGGGGAGAAGACTGGGTGGTGGACCACAGTGCCAGAACGGTGACGCTCATGGGAGGAGACACACTCAGCCGCAGAAACGAGATCATGCACAGGACTCTGATATCTGAGCGTGAAATGGGCACCTTCAAAGATCTCCAAGGCTGGACAAATGAGCTTTTCCCGGTTTATGGACCCAACAAGGAGCTCGTCGTCAGCATCGAACGGGCCGCTGCACCTCTATTCGGCGTCCTAACCTACGGGGTTCAACTGCTTGCGTACCAGGAAACCCCCGAGGGCAACATCAGCGGCGTCTGGATCGCCCGTCGGGCGAAAACGAAGAGGACTTATCCCGGCATGCTCGACAGCACGGTCGGGGGCTGTTTGCCTACCGGCGAGTCCCCCTTCGAGTGCCTGATCCGAGAATGCGCAGAGGAAGCTTCGTTCTCTGCAGACCTGGTTCGGAAGCATGCAGTCGCCGTGGGAGCAGTCAGCTACGTCGGTATCTCCGATGAGCGTGGCGGCGGTGAACTCGGACTGCTCTGCCCCGAGGTCCAATTTATTTATGAGATGAAACTTCCAGACGACGTCGTTCCGGTCCCTGGTGAAAACGAAGTGGAGGAGATCAAGTTGTTTAGCGTCGAGGAGTTGAAGGATGCGTTGGGAAGGGGAGAGTTTACACCCGCAAATGGGTGTATCATCCTTGATTTCTTTGTCCGGCATGGTATCATTACTTTCGAGACTGAGCCGAACTACATTGAGATTGCTGTGAGGCTTCATCGACGGCATGATCTGCTCACGGCATGATCCAGAGCAAAGATTCCATTACCAAGAGAAATATGTATTAAGGCAAGTATTACCTCAATTTAGGCCTATGTAACGTCCTAGGCAGGTCGTCAAGTATAGCAGATAGACAATTCATCTCGTGGTGGTGGTTGGGGGGGG
>JGI26058J51888_1000486_pt1 | contig 21606 bp, 22 predicted proteins | sample HigsolmetaSP110D_FD_51888 | JGI IMG/M metagenome (IMG submission 51888) | reverse complement strand
CCCCCCCCAAAAAAAAACACCTAGAATCAAATACACAATGAACAAGCTGGAATCCCTCCTCTCTCAAACTTGGTCCGAAATTATTTCCTCCTCCTCTCCCCAAAAGATCGAATTCCTCGGCACCCTCCTCATCCAGCTCCTCTTCTTCTGGCTCCCCTCGCTGTCCTACCTTGCCCTCGACGCCTTCTTCCCGTCCTTCTCTCGCAGGCACAAGATCCAGCCTGCCCCGCGCCAGCCGTCTAAGTGGGATATATACCGCTGCGCGGTCGTCGTCACAGCGAACCAGATCCTCTCGTCGGGATTGCATGCCTTGCAATTGTTTCTTGCTTCGAGAGCTGGGAAGACTGGGTCGTATAGAGTCGAAGCGACGCTGCCGGCCCTGATGGAGCTCGTGCGAGATTTCGTCCTGTGTTTACTTATGCGCGAAGCGCTGTTTTACTATACTCATCGCCTCCTCCACAACCCCCTCTTCTACGCGAAAATCCACAAGCTCCACCACCGCTTCACGGCGCCCGTCGCGCTGGCCGCGCAGTACGCGCACCCGGTCGAGCATGTCCTCGCGAACGTGCTGCCCATCTCTCTTCCTCCGCAGATTATCGGCAGCCATGTGCTCACGTTCTGGGTGTATCTGGCGTACGAGCTGTTCAATACGGCGACGGTGCATAGTGGGTATGATTTCTTCAGGGGCAAGGCAAGGATGCATGATCTGCATCATGAGAAGTTTAATTTGAATTATGGGTCGATTGGGGTGTTGGATTGGGTGCATGGGACGGATCGGTTGAGAGGCAGCAGGAAGAGGGATTGATTTGGCATCTATCAGAGGTTTCGAAGATCTCATTTTGGTTTCGTCATTTGGATAACGACATCTAGGATGTGTATATGTATATAGCGTGTATATATTATCTTTCGGAGGTCGACTTCTAGTTAGACCTATCGTTATCTAATAGACCTGCACTTGAGGGTATTGTAAACAGTATTCTAGTCAACAAGTGTGAGCAGCAGAGCTGAATCAAGCAATAATCTAAAGTCAGGTGTTTAAACTGCCCCGGCACCCTAACAACCTTATAAGACAGGGGTATGCTGATACTGCTAAGCGTAATTGACTAAGGTCCGACGCTAGCAGCGAACTCGAGAGAAATGTCTTAGAAAACAAGTCCAAACGTCAGGCTAATCACGCATGAATAGCCTCCTGCACGGCGGGATACAGCTGGACAATTTGGTTGTACAGGTCCGGATGGTCCCGGATCATGACCTGCGGATCCCACCCCAGCGCGACAAAGATCGTGTCCACCCCGCTCCCGATCGGCGTCAGGAAGATTTGGCAGATTTGCAACCCGATCAGAAACGCGAACGCCATGGTGACAGCGGTGAAGTCGCCGGTCGAGTTATACGCCGGACGCGTGAACTGCAGGTACAGATACGCGAGCAGCGCGCAGAGGTAGGCGACGAAGACAGATCCCATGGTCAGAACGGGGCCGATCAGGCAGTCATTGACAAGGACGTCGACTCCGCGGTCCTTCATCATCGTCCAGGTGTCCTTGGCTGCGGGGATGTAGGCCTTGCCGTACAGCGCGATGTGGCAGAAGGCGTAGCGGTTGAAGAATGTGACGAGCCAGTCAAGAAAATCGACGAAGCATCCCAGAATCCAGGCTGCGATGCAGCCGACGATGTTGCCTTCTTCCATCTCGTGCCGCTGGACGATGGAAATCGCTTGACGCAGCATGTTGATGATCGCGATGATCAGGCTCCCGAAGCTGATGCTGCCGAAGGAGTAGGTAGTGGCGCGGATGAACGCGCCGCGAGTTGCTCCTCTCGGAAAACCGCCAGGAAGTCGACTCCAGAAGTACCAGGATCCGTATACGCCCGCGATTGTGGTGTGGATGGTGTTTTTGAGCCACTCGCTGAACCAGTACATCGCAAACGTGATATACACGATCATCCCGATGACTTTGGAGGTGCTGCAACCGCCATTGGGACATGCGGGATTGACTCCGTGGTCGTTGGGCTCGTACGCGACGTAGATGGCGACCAGCGTCACGGAGAACCAGGCAGAGACTGCGAGTGCCGTGATACCGCCGAGGGCGCTCACCAGGAAGACGTGTCCATGGTCTCTGGCGACGTCCATCGCAGTCTGGAGCATCAGCGCGCTGAACGGGATCCGCGGGATCCAGCTTAGGAAGCAGAGTATGGCAAAGACGCCAAACAAAAGGAAGACAATGCCGCCGCCATACTGTCCCCTGGCGATGTAGTAGATGCCTGTCCCGAGGGCAAAGACGATATTCAGGATGCCTGTGGCCCAGATGAAGAGTTTTGTAAAGTAGCGGGCGCCAAGAAAGTATGCCCAGGAGAACGCCAGCGCGACGCAGAGGACGAAGACAAACAGGACGAGTGTGTTTGTGTTGAGGGAGAAAGTGTTGGACGCATCGTATATGCCGCTGCCGTTGAAGCCCTTGTATTTGGCATACTTGTGAACGGCTACACCTGATATGGCGACGAAGCCACAGAACGATGCAATAAACTGTCAGTCGTCAGTCATCTGCCACCCTAAAACGGGTTCCCAGACTCACAAGCACCCCGGCCCAGACATCGTTATACTTGGGCTTCTCGATCTTGAAGACCTCCTCGTACTGCGGCGGCTGATCGTTTGGGACATACTGAGGTGGATACTGAGGGGGATACTGCTGCTTGGGCTCCTGGACGTCCTGGTAGCCGTATGCAGGCTGATGCACGGGCTGGATGGGCTGGGGGTTTTGGAACGTCTGGTTGGGATTGTAGTAGCTTGCTGCCTCGCCGCTCATGGTTGCTGAGAGCGGACGATGGAATAGACCTCAGGATCGGATACCGTATATCGAGACAGATGGATGAGAAGACGACGTTGGATGGCCGGGACGACGTCGAGGAGCGTAGAATCCTGTGGATGCTGGGCCCGCCCACCAGAGGGTGAAAACGCTGATGACCACGCTTCCTTGGCGTGTGTCTAGCCTGGACAGTGCGCATTCTTTCCGCATACGGACAATCGTCAGGAACGGGGAACCGCGCAGGATGCAGTCTGCAGGCAAAACCACACCGGCCAACCTCCATGATAAGCTTGAACGACCAGATGGATCTGCTTCTTCTCTCCGCACGGGTAGGGCTGGAAGACTTCTCCGCATGACGTCGCGAGCGGGGTGCTCCAGGGGCACAGCCACCGCCAGTGCCTGCGGAGACCCACCACCATGTCCATGGGATACAGGCCATCGACTTTGTGAAGAGACGGGATATCTGAGATATGTACGGGAGTTTTCAGCGCACAAGCCATTCTCGGTCCCATGAACCTTAAAGCTGGGGGGCCCTCATAGCAGATCTGCTGATCGCTACAAGCTTAGTGTGGAGGGAATGTCATTGCGGAAATAGTTTTATATTTGCTATGGGGTAGCGAGGTGTTTCTTGGAGATGCAAATCCAGACCAGTGTGCCCCAGCATTTGTCTTACTGTGCATGCTACCATGGACACAGGAACGGCATAGCTCCCTCATCAAAGAGGATAAAGTCATTTATTGAGCAAGTGAGTTGCTATTTCTGTCTCTGTCTACTAATTACCATACTCTCATTGTCGAACTGCATGTCCACTTCTCCAGTTACCAGCTTCCGATCGTGAGAACGACTAGTCAAATTGATGCCTTCACAGATCAGAGAGCTCGGACTGCTCGGACAGCCCATAGTCCGCATCAAGAAACTGAAAGAGGCCAATGAGGAGCCTCAGCCCCTCCTTCCGGCCATCCTCCTGGTTGAGATCAAAGTATTTGGATGCATAATACTGACACCCCTGACTCGGCGGCTTGCCATTGCGGAGATCCTGCATGTAAGCGCTGCGGAAGGTGACTGTCGACACATGCAGGACCGTTCCATTCAAGCACAGCACAAAGAACCGACGGTTGACAAGCGCTGGGCAGATATAATATGCCATCGTTGCGAAGGTCATGACCTGTCCAAATTCCAGAGGGATCGAGCCTGTCTTTTCTTCCAGTTTGTTCGCGACCTGGTTGAGTACACGTCACTGTTAGATGCTCCGCAAGGGTAGGATATTCCGGGAGGGAAGGTTGTAGAGAACTAACCACAAGGATGACCAGAGGCAGCTCGGATTCATTCATATAAATGGCTCCGTCAAACCCTCCAAAGACTCTCATGGAAGAAGACATCCCGGGACTCGAAATTCCGTTCCTTGCTATCTTGATCCTAAAACAGAAAGATTTATAAGCATTCGAAAAGCAACGTCTTGTTGTCTATGTGTCAGTCTTACTCCAACGATTCTTTGATGTTGAGGCTGGTCAGAATACCATCAAGGAGATGCTGCAGGATCGTCATGGGAATGTGTGTGGCGCGTTCATGCGCATCTCTCTCCTCCAGAAGCTCTTGATACTCTTTCGGGAAATACCTCCTAGGTATGCCCTGAAGAGGGTTGGGAGCAGGTGTTGGAGAACCTGAAGCTGTCAGGTCCTCCCTGATCTGTTTCGCACATTCGACCACCAGTTTCTCAAAAACTGGTTTCTCTTGTCAGAAGAAGGACTTCTCTTCACAAATCTGCTGTCAGATAGACAAGAGCGACATACCATCATCTCCATCAGCAGGCAGATATGAGGCGTCAAAGACCTGACCTGTACGACAGTTGAGATTAACAGCCACTTTGAGCGCGTCAAGATGCGTGTCAGTCCATCTCTTCAGTGGCTGGTGCATTAGGACGCGCAATTCATCTGCAGTTGCCATAGTTTCTGCAGAGATATCAGATCCGTCGTGGCTTGGTACAGAGCAGGAAGTTGTGTGCGTTTCGATGCGGTACGTAAGCGAAGCGAAGGACGTGAAGTGCTTAAACTCACATGGACCTGTGAGGTGGATGTTACTTGCTTTAATGATGCTGGAGATATATAACCCCTGGGGACTGTGTGCCTTCACAGACATGTATCTCACGTGCCTGGTATGCAATCTTGGAACAGTGGACGGACCGCTCCTAGGTTGATTGTTGGACCTTGTCAATAAGATCTAACTTCTATGCTTTCATCCTCATGCTCTGGTGCCATCTTTCTGATGAAGACAAGGATAGAGACATATAGGCAGTCTATTCTAGTTCATGAGAGAATATACCATGTTTTCTCAGGTATCCTATAGTGCAGACCAGAGGCAGTTGAAGCTCTACCATCATTGATTAGCCATGTTACCTACTCGAGGACTGGAAATGCCAAAACTTGTGTGTCACAGTTTACTTCAGACTGCTGTTAACATCTAACAAATGGAGATCTAAGACCCAGGAATTCTGCGATCGCAAACTGAATTTCTCTTCGCTGAGGCACACTGAAGCAACATTCCATGCAAATTCGTTTATAATGTTTCCTCAAAGAACTTTGCCAGCGTTCGGTATGCGTCATGAGCTCTCTGTGCCAGTCTTGGGTCCGACCAGTCCGATCGTGCTGCTGCAAAGCCGTGGTGTACGTCCAGCTATGATATAAGTTAGCACAAGTCATTGTAGCCAGGAATTAGAGTGTTCGTACAAAGTCCTCTCTGATTGACTTATTGGCGATGGGCTTCTTTTGGATCTTTTCCCAGAAGGCATTCATAACCTCAGGGTCTTCTCCTTGGCTTGGTAGAAGAGCTACCGGCACCGTGATGTTCTCCGCGTCTTCTGGCACGAAGAACGATGGGTGGACAAATGCCATGGACTTGAATAGCTGCTCGTGGGCTCCTTGGACGAGCTTCTTTGAGCCGAAACAGAATCCGTATGCCTGGGGACGTTAGATTTCCATCAATTCATAAGTCGTACAGTAATCAAAGCTTACTCCAATAGATTCAGCCCCGTCAGCTCTGAGGCGTCGAACGACTGCCAATAATCCGGGCCTGATCTTTTCCCAAGACCCGACCTCTTGGATCCAGGCAGTAAGCGCTTGTCGCCCTTCTCGCGGTGGCATGTTGTTCACATCCCAGGCCGTGCCGCGGAAGAAATCAGGCACCACGACCCGGTACCCACATGTTTTTGCAAGATGATCTGCGCCTTGCAAAGTATTCGAGTGCATCCCAAAGATATCTATCTTATAAGTAAGCTGCTCCGTACTGTGCACCTGAAAGCTCCCTTAGAGCTGAAATATGATCAATCGCAATTAACCGTATATGCAAACAAGGACATGCTTAGCATCAGCAGGTCCAGTGGTGTAAATCTCTAGATCCGGTTGCTCTTGGACTTTAGTGCTAAACCGCTCCCCCGTTGGAGTGTAGTCCGACTTGAGCGGGGCTATGGTGCAGCATTGCTCCGGAAGACTGCTCATTTTACCTGATGTCTGACAGCAGAGAAAGCGGATAGTCAGCAGACAGGACAATTTCAAATCTGAAAGCTTCCAAGGATATTACCGTACGACTGATGTATGTTTTCCTGGGGTCCTTAGACAAAAGAAGTTCTGATGTCAATTATTTCAACTAGCGCAAGATGGCGTGAGGAGGATCGTGGCGCTGAGGTCGGAAGGATACTTCCCCTCGGTCCTTGTAAGCACTATACCGTGGAAGGATACTTCCGAGCATCTCCATAGCAAGATCACCATCCATGTACTTTCTACTCTCGGCACAGGAAAGGAAATGCAGTTATCGTTCGACTACTGGCCGTTCGCCTCCATACGCGATCGTATTACCTTTATAAATATGATGAATCCCAACATTCCCCTTCTAATAAACACTGCATCTAGGGAACTTGGCCCTTGACGACACAAGCTCGGATTGCCCATATATTGGAAACGAAGGGAACAATAAATAGAAATGGTAAGATATACTCGATGTCCATATAGCGCTGCGAGCATCTGCTCATGTCTCTAGCACGTCCTTGTCATTGGTAGCGGACTCGCCGGCCTTACCGTCGCAATAGCTCTCGCGAGGGCCGGGCACAAAGTCGAGATTCTGGAGAGCGCTCCTCAGATAACATATATCGGGGCTGGTAAGTGTTCAGACGGTGAGCTGAACACGAAGCAGATCTAATCTGGAACAGGAATCCAGGTTTCGCCCAACTCTTCCCGCATCCTGCGCAGGCTGGGAGTTGACAAGTATATCGAAAAATACTGCACGGAACCAATTGATCTGCGCATGATGCGCTGGCAGGACGGGACAAAACTGGTCGAATGTCCGCTGAAGGAACCAGCCCATAAGGAATATGGGTCTCCTTACTGGTAATACCTTCCCATCTCTATATCCTTCTCAGAAGTCAACTGAGATCATTTCAGGCATATCCACCGTGCTGACTTCCACCGTGGCTTGTCCGAATGCGCAGCAGCTCTCGGTGTAGAAACACATCTCAACAGCCGAGTTGTCGAGGTCGATCCGGATACACCAGCCCTCGTGACGAAGGATGGAAGATGCTTTGAAGCGGATTTCGTAGTTGCGGCAGATGGTACGATTTGACATCTTGGTATACTCTTTATATTCCATTAACAAACATGATCTTTATCTCAGGGCTTCATTCAATCTGCCGCCACGTCGTCATGGGACGCCCCGGGCCCCCAATTCCCACAGGTCAGATGGTTTATCGTGTCACTGTGCCGGCTCGAAAGCTAGAGGGTATTCCTGAATTGGAAGAATTCATCACAGTTCCGAGGAGCAATCACTGGATCGGGCCGCATGGGACTATCTTGTCGTATCTCTTGGAAGGGATCAACGAGAGATTGGTGAATTTCGTTTTTACGTAAGTTTGTTTCTGTCTTCTTCCACTATGCGGCTCCATGACGACTAATTCCTGTATTTCTCAAGTTGCGATGTGAACATGGAAGACGGAGTGAACCAGAAGATCGGGACCAACGCTGAAGTTCGGGCTGCCTTCAAGTCATGGGATCCGAGGTAAGGGAGGGAGAAAAGCTCTATTTCTATTCCTAGCAGACACACTCACGAAGAAAAAGGATCGATAAGATGCTGGAGTTCGTGGATGAAGTTCTAGAATGGCGGGTACGAACAAACCCACTCCCTTCTAATCCCGTTCTACTTCAACCTAACAATATAGCAGCTCTTCACCCACGAAGAACTCCCCAGCTGGGTCCACCCGTCCCAGAAACTCTGCCTCATCGGCGACGCCGCACACGCCATGACACCGTACCTCGCGCAGGGCGCCGCCATGGGCATCGAAGATGCCGCAATCCTGGGCGGCCTGTTGGAACGATTCCCCTCAAAGGACACGTTACCAACAGCCCTTCGGCTATACGAGCAGCTCCGAATCAAGCGCACGGCGATGGTCGCTAGAGCCTCCTTCGACTCGCGCTGGTTCACGCAGATGGAGGACGGGCCTGAGCAGAGGGCGCGGGACGAATGGCTGCTCGCACATCAGGGAATCTGGCCGAATCATATTAATATCCGCTCGAGGAAGGAGTTCTTGGATGAGCTTTCTGGGTATGATGCCTATAAGGAGTTGGAGAGGGCGCTCCAGGAATATGAGCGATGGAGTTTAAGAAGCCAGAGGGGCTGGAGACGTTGAATAATGCGGGGATCGCGCTTACGGCTTAGTTCCCTCCTGTTCAACTATGTTGCATGGACTTGGAAGAGAAGTCCCTTCGTATGATTCTTGGCGGCTAGTCATTACAAGATCACTCGTTAGCAAATGTCACTGATATATGTATATCTGTCTCTGAGTGAACCATTCTTTATAAAAGTGGCAAGATTGGAAAATGTAGAATTTTGTTCGACGAAAAGACAATGTTATCTGTTTGCTTTGCAATTTTCTGACCTTTATATTCCAACAAATTTCTCCTTGAGTATTTTGATTATCTGGGTATACCAATTTAAGTGCCTAACGGCATTGAAAAAAAAAGAAACTGGATGAGGTAATGTCTGACTAAAATGTATTTTTATATCTGCACTTTTCTACCATAAAGTGTTTTAATGCAAACAGCAATTCATTCCGTATGTAGGATAGATACCTGACTGTGAGTCTGATGGCTGTTGTGAGCCAGCATAAGGGAAATCCAAGTATAGAAGCGCAGGTTCCTCTGACTGCTCCCCCAGAGACATAGACGCATTTACTTGGTAGTCCACCCTTCGACCTGATCTCCTACATATATTTATGGAACTTGGGCTCTCCAAGTCTGTTCCTCCATCCTTCTCCCCAGAGCATCAACCCGAGAATCGGAAACCAGAAGAGGAACAGATCAAGGGCAAACGTCGTCCAGTCGAATCCGACCCTCTCACCAAATGGCACCGCGAAGAATCCAACACAGAAGGACAAACCCCGTCCGAGGTTCATGAGGACGGCGCCCTCCGGCGTTTGGGGTTTGTAGCAGTCGGACATGTACGCGTACAGGCAGGTAGACGTGATCTGGAGACCGAATGCACCTTGGGGGCGCCGTTAGCATGATTGGATTAGGGTTCAAAACGAGTCTTTTCATGCGGAGATTGCAAGCGTACCAACTGCAAGGCCAACCAAGGGGGCCACCCATGTAGCATGCTTCTCGACACAGACGCCGAAAATAATGATTCCTGCAGGCATTAGTAATGAAGCTGGAGCAGTCAAGTACAGACGATGTTCTGGTTTTCTGGTCCCGTCACTGCGCTTGGCCAGCTTGTAAGTGATATAGTCAGAGAGCTTTCCCGCTGTTAATTCGCCGATGACTGATCCGATGGTCAGAGGAATGCCGACACAAAGACCAATTACGCCACTCTTGAAGTGGTAGTGCGTGGTGTATATATGTGCGATACTGATCGCAGGCAATATGTTAACGAATGTCCAGGACCATGTGTAATACCAAAAGCTGAGCGCAACAGAGGGGTACTTGAGCATGATAAATGATGTGAGGAAATCCTGAAGCTGTAGTCTTCGTTGAGGAATCAGATTGCCTTTTAGGTTAAAAAGCATCTCCCAGTACGATCGCTCATGAGTGCGTTCAGAAAGGAATTTCGGGCCTCGAGAGAAAAGCGTTACCGGGAAAAGGAAGATTGCGCAGCTCAAGGAGGCTCCGGTGATGATGGCAGGAAGCCAGAAGTCCCATTGCCAACCAGCTGCCTGGGCGATGAAACCGCCACCTAGTAACATATAACGGTCAGAGGCTACTACAGATTAAATTGTTATCATGGGTACCAACCCAGAAAAGCAATGTGGCCACCGTTTGTAACGAAGATTGTGTAGATACCGGTTTTCTCTCCTCTCTCATGGAGGAAAAACATGTCATTAAGGCATGCTGTTCCAACTGACATCATGCCTGACATACCAATACCGTTCAGTGCACGCGTTCCCAGCAGGGCTGAGTAAGTTTTGGAATTTGCGGATCCGATATTCCCAAGAGTAGCGATTAACTGAGATAAGATCGTGACAGGCCGACGGCCATAAACGTTGGTCATGGGGGCCCATATAAAGGACTTGTACCATTAGCTGCGCGTGCAAAGGTGGAAAATTCCACGTTTCAAAATAAATGGCAGTCTCCACGTACAGAAATACCTCCCATGATAATTGCTGTTGTCGTACTGTAAGTGATAGTCGTTGTGGGCTTGTGAAATGCTTCCCCCAAGAGCACCAGACTCGGATTGACTACGCCTGCATTGAATGGGCCTAAGAAGGCCATGAAGCCGACTTGAACCAGAACCGCCCATTTAAGCCATCTTGGCCAATTCTGCGATATGTCAACCTCGTCGTACATGGTGGAACTTGTCTAGTAGAAATTGAGAGGGCACCCGTACAAGAGGATCATCTTTGAACGCGCTCGGCTGAGGGACCAAGGGCATGCCATGTCTGTCAACTTTGATTGCTGGTTGGATGCTGTCATTCTCAGCATCGGACCCTTTTTCAAGAAAAGAGTGTTCTGAGCCTTTCAGAGCTCTGTTCGCAAACCGCCAAAACCCCAAGAGGAGAGCTTGATACCGACTCCCCATGGCGTCTCTCTCTATGTTGGCCCTTCGAGCTCTTTCAAATTTGCTGCTACCATTCGTCAGCTCGTCGCACGATGGAACGGCTCCTCCAATGGACGACGCTCGCGCGGACAGCCAAGCAGACTGAGAGCCGATTTCGCAAGCATGAAGACAAGCAAGGCATTAGAACCACGAATAGCGGGCCATCCTGCGACTGCTGGTGGTGCTGAGTGCCACGAATCATGTGCTGACGAATTAATTCCAGTGAAACAGACACACAATGGTCAGCCATGCCTAGCTACCGGAAAAGCTCGTCCAACGACAGTCTTGAATTGTACTCTCAATGATCCATTGGAAAGAATTCTACCATCTCGAGACACTGCAGATGCAATCATCGAGGCGTTCTTTGAACGAGTTCATCCTAATTATGTGCTCTTTCACCGTGGCATGTTCCAGATGCGCTATGAATCTCTCTGGAACCAGAAAGCTGGCCAACGTCAAGATCCCGAACCTGGCTGGATCTGCTGCCTTCTCATGGTGCTCGTATTTGGCGCCCAGGCGCTCGAGGACCACGGCTTAGACGAGGCTAACTTGATCCAAAAACGTTACCTGAAGCTCGTCCAAGGACACGTCCAGCACCTTATTTTTACGGCCAGCCTGGTAAATGTCCAGGCTCTCTTGCTCCTTCAGCTCTACGAACATAACGCCGGAGAGCACAACGCGGCCTGGATGCTTCTGGGCTCTGCTTCGCGTATGGCTGTTGCTCTGGGTATGCACCGTGAAGGGACAGGTGCCGGCTTCGATCCAATAGAGAGAAATACCCGGCGTATTGTGTGGTGGACTCTTTACATGTTTGAACAGAACTCTTGCATTGTGCTCGGAAGGCCTTCTAGTATCGATCATATGGAGGTCGATGTCCAATTGCCTGAAGAGACGATCCTCGACGGCGGTGATCACCCACCTGATTACACAGCCCACGCGCTGGCCTTGACGCAGATTGCGTCCCGAGCTAAGCACATTTTATTTAACTTGTCGACAATGTCTGTACGAGAAGCGGATCTACTAACAACATGTGAGTCGGCAAAAACCTTGATCAAAGAGCTTGATGCATGGTATTCGGCGCTGCCTCGATATCTCCGCCCTGAATGGCAGTTCGTCCTCGCTAGACAGCGTCGAGCTGTTCTCATGATGCATGTCTTCTACTATCACACTAAGTCGATCATAACACGCCCATGCCTGCTATGCAAAGTTAATCGAAACATTGATCGTCTTATCCTTGACGACAACCCCCCGCCTCCGGAAATTACCAGTGACACGTACACACTAGGCCAGGAGTGCCGCTTCGCCGCGAAAGCTGCCATCGACTGTCTCATCAAGCTGTCGGACTTCGACCTTCTCGACGGCGTCATCTGGCTGGATGTCTATTACGTCTACCACGCCGTGCTGGTCCTGTGCTTAGACTTCCTTGGCCGCCCGCAGGGCATGCAGGAATCAGCAGACGACGTCGCGCACAGGATCGCCGTGACCTCCATCCTGGGCATTATCCAGCGTAAGAAACTCGCGCCGACGTACCACATCCTCGCACAGGTAGCTATCCAATTTGCGCGCATCGTCGGCATCCTGGAAGAACCTGCTCAGATGGAGGAAGGTAGAGATCCAGATAATTCTGAAGCAACAATTGCGCCGAATCAGCAGCCGTCTGTTAGTGATAATAACAACAATAATATTACCGGCATTTCAAACGTGCAGGGTGATGGATCAGGGCCAGGGTTACTCTCTGACTACTTGTTTCAGCATGGGATGAACGATCTCCCATGGGACTTCTTCAACATCGACAGCAGCCCTTGCAGCGACGTTGAAAATATGTCACTGCTGCAGTTATCTGCGCCTTATGCGGGTACTTTTGGTGAGATGTACCCGTTTGCTGATGCATGAACGGACGTATTGCAGTTATTCGAGTTTGTGACGTTTGCCTGCTTAATATATATCGAAATATATTGCAGCCACCCATTGATGAGAACCTGATATGCAATCTTGTCGTTATTGGACTGGGTACAACATCTCCCAGAAGCAGATCTTCATTTGATAATGTGGCGTGTTTCTTACCCTCGTCCTGGGAACCGTGCTCGGGCAAAAGCGAGACATCCCCGCGAATTCGGAATATATTGGCATCTCAGAGAACTCTCAGAATCAAGGAGGCACCTAACACATACCATAGGACACGATCACAATGGGTTTCGTCCATGGAGAGGAAAGCATATATCAGCCATACAGTCTAGTAAGGCAACTGCGCATAGAAAGACCATCCATCTTTAAGAACGCCAGCTCTGCAATACACGTCAAAAATGCACCAAATATGAGGAAAAGGGCAATCAAAGATATGTATGCCTAAGAGACTACATGCTGACTCGCAGCAGTATATCCAGTCTAGTTCTCTCCCTTAGCCTTCTCCTCCAAAGTGGCCAGCAGCGGATTGTTGGGCACCTCGTCCTGCCAGCGGCGTCTCGGTAATTCAAACGTCGACGTGATCCTTCCGTATGACATGCCGCCCAGCTGGGCAATAGGGCGCAGCTTGTTCAGATCGATATGGCTTCCATCCTCATTGACCGCATTCTCACTGACCCAGAACCGCGTTGCCTTGATCAGCGCCAGCGACGCCACGCTCATGCCTGGTTGCTGGTGATCCTCGAATTCTTTCAGTTCGACCAACTTGCCTTCGATGGAGAAGACCGATTCCTTAACGCGGGACGGCTTGACTGTGGTTGATGGCGCTTCGTGAAGACCGGAAATGTCCCATTCGGACACGCCGTACGGTGCATCAATGGAAGTGGCATTGACTGCCTCGATCATGTCCTCGGAGACAGTATTGATCACGCACTCCCCTGTCTCGGATGGAGAAGCCGAGCCAACATGCGGGGACACATGGTGTACCAGACAGTCTGACCCAGTAAGCATATAGCACTCCCTAACAACAAACAAACATTGCAAGAAGTTGTAATTGTGTAAGTAGCCAACAGTTTGTATCTTCAAAATATCAAGGGTTTATACAGGTTATTCTTGATCATTAATCTCTTCCTCGGCTGCCTGTCAACAACGGATAGCGAGGGAGAGCCAAACGGAACGGACGCCGAGGGGAGCGGGGAGAAGAGCCGATAAGTTACACAAGCTGATTACTCAGCACGCGAGACGACGATGTATCAATCGACCTTGCATTTCCGGCAAAATCAAAAGCGATCTTCTATTGCAGGACAAATTGACACTCTGGGAGAATAGGTGGTTTCAATCGGATGGCTGCGTTTGCGAAGGACTGTGCCAAACTTTGGCTCCGTTGGAGTTCTCGGTGAGCAAGACTTTCCCCGCCCTTGAAGTCGTTGCGCTCGTCAAACCCATTGTTAATGGATATATCAAAGATACCCTGTCATCAACATCAAAAGCACATCCCATAACTCTTTATTCAGATCTAGGATGGGTGCATTGGCTCACCGGTCCCAGAGCCGGGAGAGTAGCTCCAAACCAGAGTATCGAATAGTAGAGGTTCAGCCCAATTTCAAGGAGATCGAGGCTACCCGTCCAGACTTTGATCACTCTGGCAATGCAATTGAGGTTACCAAGACGCCTGATCCGCTCTGGCAGTACGGCCAAGGCGTCAACGATGGCGGCGAGCGTCTGTCCAAAACGCACCGTGAGATTGATCTCTATGCAGAGGACAGGCCCATGGTTGCCAACTATCGTCTCTTGATCTCGGGGATCGTGCCTCGCCCCATCGGATTCCTGAGCACCGTGTCCGCGGACAGGAGGACGAAGAATCTCGCGCCATTCAGCTACTTTCAGGCAGTCGATCATGATCCGCCCATGTTCATCGTTGGCTTTTCCTCCCGTCCGGAACGGCCAAAGGACACCGCGCGGAACCTCAAATATCACTATCCATATCTGAAGACTTCATAATATTCCTCTCTGGGCCATGCATGAGCCTCTTTGGTCTTCATCTGGCCGTACTATCGCAGATATAGACCCTCGTTCCACCAGCTAGCTAGGATATGTAGAGAGCTATCAGCAATAGATCAGTCTTTGGTCTGCAGAGACAGCATGTTTGAGATCACAAAAGCGTGAAATAATATCAGATTCGGAAACTTCTTACATAGATAACCATCAATTAATGGCGTCCCTGTCACTTTCTTTTATTTACCTACTCCTCTATCGAGGTCGGCGCCTGGGGATGACGGGCAGTGGCCTCAGCTCGGGCAAAGATTCCGACTGTAATAGACCCTCCAAGGAACATGTGCCGGTTTTTTTTTCTGCTTTTATTTGTCTTGAAAGTTTCCGGCATTGTATATTCCAACAAGAATCCTTTGTGGCTGCCGGTTGAATGTGCAGCCATCAAATCTGATACATCCTATTGACCCTTGCCCTCACACCTCAAGGACCTTGGAACAGCCAATGCGTGAAAAGAGATCGAAAATGATATGATATCACGGACTCAGAGGAAGTATGGCTCTCTCTGCAAACTGCACATAACAGAGGCACATTGAAATGCGAACCAGGAAGTCAATCTCTCTTCCAGAGTCTATGGAAGAAGAGTATGAAGATAATCAACATGGCTCCTCGGGCCAAGAACCCCTGACCTACGGAGTACACCTCCGCTCGGCTTCCCTTCCGCATACTTTGCCCTCACTACCTATCCGTTGTTCTTCATAGCATCCTGATTCTAGCTAGAATCTCAACAAAACACCTATCGTAAGCTGGTTCTGGGCGCACCATGCTGTGTCATCGATTAGTAGCCGAGGACCAAACCAACTTGGACATGTGGACTAGAATTTCCTCCTTGATTGTTGAGATGGCTGGGCTTATTTGCCGCATACTTAATTACCTAAAGTTTCGGCGGTGGTGAGAATGGACAAAGATATCTAGATGTGAGGAACATCCTTATCACAAAAGAGAAAATATTGCCAAAACCCGTTCGAGAAGGCAATCAAAAAGGGGCGGAAAGCATGCGGTCATAAGGAAGATGTGCAGGCACCGCCATTGCCGGGCTGGGGATAGGGAGAATCTGCAAGATTAGATATATTCAGAGTCAATTTAAATCCTCGCATCACATTAAGATAGACTTAGCAGTGTAATCTGAACAAAAAGATGAGATGATTTTGCTCTTGAGGGTTCTATACAACATATCCCATTTCCCGTGATATCATACACACTGACTCTCAAGACTGCAATTGCAAATAGAACCCGCGGGTGGATATGTAAGATTGTGCTTGCAGGGTCTGTCTAATCCCGAGTTAAGTCATATTCATACTACAGTCTTCACAACGGTGAGAAACGTGGGTAGGTCTGTACACAGTAGTTCTGGCGCTCCTCTGGAATTTCCAGGACGACAAATCCATTTGAGAATCCTGTAGGAATCGTCAAGTCTTAGATATCCTGCCATACTAAGTCATCTTCACCAGGTGGCAGGACAGGCTCGTTCACGCCGGATTGAAGTAGGAAGACTTAATTCGTGCCTGTCGAATTGAGAATGTCTAACACCTATAACAGTGTTGACATTAGGAGAATAATGAAGACAGGCTAACGTCAATTGCTTTACCTGCATCCATCCAACTCTCTAACAGCGTTTATTGCATTGATCCGGCTTTATGGAGAGCATCTAACAGCATCATGCCCTGACCGGATAACTTACCATTGCAGCTTCGACAGTTAACACCGGTCAAGTGAATAATGTATATCCTGTCCGATTCTAGAAGCACGCAGCAAGTCGGCAGATCCCATGTTTGAATGGGTTGAATGGGATTGTTATCGATAAGGAAACAGTGAAATGTCCATGCACGAATATGACGATGGCTGATTCTGGAACCTGGTTTCAGAACCTTCTTCCAACGACGGTATAAATGGGTGGGTCCCGGGAGCGACGTTGATTGGGCGGAAGAACAGCGAGGCAAAAAAGACATCCGATCCACCACTGCGATTGGCCGTATTCTTCCAGCGCGAAGTCGTCCAGGCTGCTGGGTTCGATGTGTTCTGGTCCAATCCATGGACAATAATAATTTTGGATCAGAGTCGTGAAGCACGGTGGAGCGCGGAGGGCCACCTGAGACCGGAACAACCACGGTTCACAATGTCAGACAAAGAGTCCAGAACATGAGCTGCGACGGCCGCTATTTTTGGAAGCGACAGGAGGGACGCAGCCTTGGAAAATTCCATGACCAAAGCGCCTCGCGGTCGACCATGCAGGGAGGAAATTAGCGCGAACCAGGAGGCCGGTTTGGGAATGTGCAGCATGGCATATCCAATGGTATTACTGAATTGGTATCCTGTGCTCCAGCAGCTTTACTCGCAGGTTTGCTGATGATATATCGAAAACTGGAAGTCATGGGAAGAATCTGCCAAGAGTATTCGCGGATATGGTATTGCCACTGACCAACCAACAGCAGGAATCGCGACGTCCCCCGTCCTGGCGCTTGGCTCTCGAAACCTGATTTTAGATGGATAGGAGGAATCCCTGTTGGCTTCCGAGTCCTCGAGGGTAACTGGTAGGGTTTCAGGCATTGGATGCAGCCAAGTGTAACTGGACCTCGTTGGCTGTGCAGCGATTCTTCAAGAATTCTTCAAGGAAGGAGGGAATGTAAGCATCTGCATTGCAGCAATCGTGATGGACTTCGATGAGTATACTCCAATGTCAGGAAGTGCGGACGTAGCATCGTTATCAGGACAGATGTGCTCTGTAGGAGGCCTGAGGCCGGCAGACGACGACGCGTCAGGGCGGGCGGGCGACCGACGAGGGGTTCCCGATGCGGCTAGCGCCAGTGGAGAGCATCGACCGAGGTTCTCCACGACGGGCTCAACGTCGACAACTCACGATGCGCAGCGAGATATCAGACTCACACCAGGACCAGGGGGTTCCAGAGGCTTTCCGTCTCGCGTCTCCGCAGCAGGAAATGTCGCTGTCTATCTCTCCCTGTCCCTGGCGCAGGAGTGGAGTGCGCTGCCCGCCTCCACGGTGACTGTGCTGTCTTGGGCAGGTCGCAGGAGCCCCGGGGCGGAACGATCATGGCCTCTCCTGCTCTTCAGGGTTTCGATCTGCCGGCATCAAGAGACCCTCAGGCCCGTCAGGGACCCATCTCCCGTGCCTCCCGCGGGCACGGCACCTCGCTGGGACGCCACCAGGAGCGCCCGAGACAGGGCACTGGAGCAGTTGAGACGCAGGGCACAGGGTCCTGCCGGCGATCTGCTGGGTCGATCCGCCCATCCTTGGCCGATCCCATTTGCGCCCTCCTCCAGCCGATACCGTACGGCCCTCTGACAGGCGGAGGCAGGTACCACCGCCCGCGGGCCCCGGTGGCAGCGGTACCTCCGCCCTCGTCGCGATTCCGCTGCGTTACCGTACAGCAGCGGAGTGGAGAAGAATCAGGGGAGGAGCAGCTCTCGAGGGTGTGGCTTAAGTTGGCCGCCCTTTCCTCGTCCTGCCTTCCAGCTTCTCCCTCTCCCATTCCTCCCTTCATACAAACTTCTTTCTCCTTCTCGCACTCTTTGTCCTGACAGGAATAAACCACCGTCACTCGTTCCGGTCGTTTGTTCTCTGCCTCTTCATCTTCGACTCACCTGTTCTTCGATCATCCATCTCGTTTATATCTCTTCTAGATATCTCAGACGACTTTAAGATCCCTTCTGATAGTTGCTTGTTTCGAATCTTCCTAAGACGAGTTTCCCGCCACTCCTTTCGGGACCGTCGTACCAATCGCTTATTCCTATCGTGAGGAATTTCTTTCTTCGGTCGAATTGACCACCATGAAGGCCACCGTCGCGTCGATGGCTGCGGCCATCGCAATGGGCGCTTCCACCGTCCTGGCTGCGCCCCAGCAGCAGGTGAAGCCCCGTTCCGATGTCACCCCCATCACCGTCAAGGGAAACGCCTTCTTCAAGGGTGACGAGCGCTTCTACATCCGCGGTGTCGACTACCAGCCCGGCGGTTCCTCCAAGCTGGAGGACCCCATTGCTGACCCCGAGGTCTGCAAGCGCGACATCGAGAAGTTCAAGGACTTGGGCCTCAACACCATCCGTGTCTACTCCGTGGACAACTCGAAGGACCACGATGAGTGCATGAACGCGTTGGCTGATGCTGGCATCTACCTCGTCCTTGACGTCAACACTCCCAAGTACTCCCTGAACCGTGCCAGCCCCCGGGAGTCGTACAACGACGTGTACCTGCAGAGCGTCTTCGCGACCGTCGAGATGTTTGCCAAGTACCCCAACACTCTGGCTTTCTTCTCGGGTAACGAGGTCATCAACGACGGTCCCTCCTCCAAGGCTGCTCCCTATGTCAAGGCCGTGACTCGCGACATCCGCGCGTTCCTCAAGGCCCGTGGTCTGCGCCAGGTCCCCGTTGGATACTCTGCGGTATGTGTTGACCGGGTGCTGAAGTGTTTGATGACGAGGCCCTTGCGCTGACTCGATCTCTCTAGGCCGATGTCGACACCAACCGTCTTCAGATGGCCGAGTACATGAACTGCGGTCCCGACGACGAGCGCAGCGACTTCTTCGCCTTCAACGACTACTCCTGGTGTGACCCGTCTTCCTTCACCACTTCCGGCTGGGACCAGAAGGTGAAGATGTTCAGCCATTACGGTCTCCCTCTCTTCCTTTCCGAGTATGGCTGCAACACCAACACGCGCAAGTTCGAGGAGGTCGCCGCTCTCTACTCGGATAAGATGACCTCCGTCTACTCTGGTGGTCTCGTGTACGAGTACTCTGAGGAGGGCAGCAACTACGGCTTGGTGAACATCGACGGCAACAAGGTCACGCCCCGCCCCGACTATGACGCTCTCAAGTCTGCCTTGGAGAAGACTCCCAACCCACAGGGCGATGGTGGCTACAACAAGACTGGCGGAGCCAACGCCTGCCCGGCCAAGGATGCTCCCAACTGGGACGTCGACAGCGACGATCTCCTCCCTGCCATGCCGGCACCTGCCAAGAAGTTCTTCACCGACGGTCCTGGTAAGGGTCCTGGCTTCGCTGGTTCTGGCAGCCAGTGGAAGGGTACCATGTCCACCGGCACCGCCAAGCCCGGCTCTGGTGACGAGCTCGCGTCTAGCTCTTCTGGCTCTGGCGGCTCTTCTACGTCGACCGGAGCTGCGGCCGGCCTGCGTGTTCCCGAGATGACCCTGGCTCCCGTTGTCTGCGCTCTGGTCGTCGCCGTGTCCACCCTGTTTGGTGCCTCCATGATCGTGGTCTAAGCGACGGTTGAAGGAATCGTGGCACGCAGCCTCCTCCTCCCTCGCTTCACGGTTCTGGTTTTCGTCATTAATATTCCTAGTGACGGTTGGGTCTGGATCTGTATTGCAGATTCTTCCATAATATCGACTGGATTGTCTGTGATCAGGAAATCTGTCTTGTGCAGTCAATTGTACAGCTGGATCCTGAGGTTGGCTGGCTAGCCGGATTTTATTCCCTGGTCATTTGTTACTATCATTATCCATTCGTGTAGACTAGTAATCAAACTTACTTCTTGAAGCTCAATTCCAATCTCGACCTGTATCGTCTGTAGAAGTCGCAATCAGTTCTTAAAAGTGTCTCTGACAACGTGCTCTACGGCAATAGTATCGCGGGAAAGCCGCTCGACAAGGTTGCCGGAGAGTCGATAGTTTAGCGCTCTAGTGACAGGTCGCTCGTCTCGAGATCACTGGAATTGGATCAGAAGTATCGGCAAGTCTTCATTATGCCAGGGCTCGCACAGACTCCAGGCCCTCTATAGTTCCAGGATCCTGAAGAGCAGCTGTTCGAACCCGCATGGCGAGGAACTATTTTCATTGCGTATCGATGCCTTTGCGGACCTGCTTGTCCATTGCTTCAGGGTCGAGAGGTGGTCTCTCTCTCTCTCTCTCTCTCTCTCTCTCCTCTAGATGCAGCCGTTGAGCTTGCCTCGTCTCGTCTCACCTCATATCTGCCGGGAAAGGTATTTGTCAAGAAGAAAAGCGCAGGCGATCCCAGATCGTATGTACGTACTGTACATAGAATACATACAGGACATAGCTTCAGTTGATTGATGGTTACCTACCTGGACTGGACTGGAATGAACTTGGATAAACCCAGCAGCGCCAGCTCAACAGTTATCCATTTTTTTCGACTGAAAAAAAGATAAAACTAGAAGATCAGCAGAAAAACAGATAATTCAAGGTACGACCTCTTAAGTCCATGTACCGTGCAGAAGTACTAGATACCTTTCAGATATCCAACATCCGGGTTTTTATTTAGGGCTGCATACGTAGCGGCTTACGTATGTGGTACCTTAGGGTTATTGCGCTTGTCGGGTCGAGTTGTGCTCAACTACCCTCGATTCGGTTAGACGCGAGGTCCACGCGGGCTTGGCGGTGGATTTATCGGATATTTATTATTACCTATTTGCTACAGCGATTGGGTTTGAGATCTTGAATCAGCAGGCAGGTAAGTGAATTGTCCCTTTGTGTGTATAAGTAGGTAGGCAGGCAGAAGTGGATGGGAGTACCTGTTTTGGCTGATCTTCATTTTTCGATCATTATGTGTGGGTGGGTAAGAGGTGATGATGGTTGTGGGATTTGCCAAGACAAGAATCAGAAGCTTACGCAGTCGGGTGGCCGGTTGAAAGTTGGTTTTTAAGTGCCCGCGTGGATGGAGGTCTGTTTTCGGCGCCATGCCCAAGGCTGTCTAGTGCCAGGTTTGGAGCCATCACTGATGCCAATGAATGGTTTTTTTTTATGCATCTACTTACTATACAGAAAATCTGAATTGTAATAGATATTTTTTTTGGGGGGGG